>CEAB01011939.1_pt1 | contig 209067 bp, 192 predicted proteins | sample 557651 | NCBI WGS metagenome assembly CEAB01 (sample SAMEA3182046, study PRJEB8094) | gut metagenome | biome: human; feature: gut; material: Stool; isolation source: human stools | place: Canada | collected 2011-11-15 | reverse complement strand
CGGGCATAACCAAGGTGCTTGCGCTCAACACCGGTTGCCACCGGATTCAATTGCAGATCAAATCGACGATGACCGCCAAGCGTGCGGCAGGCTACGGCAAGAAGGCCTTTCTCAGCCCAACGTCGAATGGTGCTTGGCGACACACCGTAATGTTTGGCAACGATCCCGATGGAGTACAGCGTCATGATTGCCTCCGCTGTCTTTGAACGAGCTCGTCTCTTCTTTTTCCAAGTTTAACGTTGCTATGGAACCCGTTATGGGAGATTTGGTAGATTTTTAGTCAACTAGCCATACCCTTTCTGGCCTTCGGCAAAAGGAGCCCAGGCTTCGTGCACGATGCCTTCGGCTTTCAGAAAAGCGTTGGCGTTCTTTTGCTGTTGGAAAGGATGCGTTTCGATCTGATTGACCGCAGGCTTGATTTCATTGTGCAGGAACAGATCCTGCAGGCGTTCGTTGGTAAAGCTCGTCACGCCGATCGCACGAATGCGGCCTTCCTTGTGCAAGCGCTCAAGAGCACGCCAGGCGGCGTAGTAATTGCCGTAAGGTTTGTGCAGGAGATAGAAGTCAATGTAGTCAAGACCGAGTTCGGATAAGGAGCGATCAAAAGCGCGCAGCGCGTCGTCATATTCGTAGTCCTGCACCCATAGCTTGCTTGTGACGAAAACGGATTCGCGCGGCAGTCCGCTTTCACGAATCGCCTCACCCACTTCGCGCTCGTTGAAGTAACCGGCCGCCGTATCAATCATGCGATAACCGACTTCTAGCGCTTCAAGAACGACCGCCTTCGTTTCATTTTTGTCGATCTGATAGACTCCGAAACCAACGGACGGCATCAGGACGTCGTTATTCAGACGAACTTCTCTCATACTTAAATTTCCTTTGTTTTTCAGATTTCTATGCGATTAACACCGCACTTCTTCGTCTGAAATCCTAGGAATTTTCGTCTTTAGGCGAAAGAGCCAAATAAGGGAGAAAATGTCACTTTTCGTGGTTTTCGGAGATCAACCTTGTCGAACGCAAACACCATCGAAACGCCAACAAACCAGAACGACACCGCGTTGCGTTTTTACAGCGATCTGTCGGAATTGCTGCACGACATCGGTTCATCTCGCATCATGCACATCGTGCTCACGCGAGGAAACTTAAGTTTTCTGCACCAGGCCACGCGCTACAACGCGGCTCCGGGCGACTACATCATTCTGCCCAATGCGGCGCTTGCTCAGGACTTTGCGGCCTCAAGCGACTTCAAGGCGCTGCTCTTTTCACTGTCTCCTTCCATCGGCAACCGACTGGCACTGCGCTCCAACTACGGCATCATCGGTCACTTGTCGCTATTGCAAAATCCTGTGATGCGTCTGGCCGAAGCAGATTTCATGCGCTGCCGAACCGACATCGAAAGACTGCACGAGCGGTGGCTTGCAACCGGACACTACTTTCACGAGGAAATGGTCGGGCATCTGCTTGCAGCACACATTCTTGACCTCTACGACATCCACGCACGCAATTGCCTGCCGGAAGACTTCCCGACGCGCGCCGCAGAACTTCTGCGACGCTTCACCGAAGAACTGGCCAGCGGCAGTTTTCGCCATTACCGAAATCTGGATTGGTACGCCGAAAAGCTATGCGTCACGCCGCACTACCTCTCGGAAATCTGTCGGCGAGCAAGCGGACGCAGCGCAGGTTACTTCATCGACCTCTTTACGCTTCAGGAGATTGCGAAACTGCTCGCCGACAAACGACTCTCTGTTGCCCAGATTGCCGAAGAGCTTTCGTTTTCTTCAGCGTCTTACTTTACGAGATACGTCAAGAAACACTTCGGCATGTCGCCCAAAAAATTCCGCAACACACAGGCAACACTTTGATTACGGAAAAAATCCAGCTTTTTCCATCTCGCAAGTGGATTAATAACAGTTCATTTATAGATTTTTGTATAGGAAGAATTTGTGATGTCAATACTGAAAAACAACATGGAATTCGCTCCACATCTGCTAGATTCCAACAAAAAATGTGGATTTGATTCCGCATCCTCGTCACAATAGTCGATGTTTCTAAACGTAGAACAAATACACTTTATATATCGTATTTAAGCTTTTATCGAGCCAAAATCCGCACAGAAAAAAGACGGTTTTGATTTTCAAACTGCCGAGTCTGTCGGTGCGTGAAATTTCCGTCAACGGCGGAAATTGGCATAAAGGTTGCGCGAATACGCCTTTTTGAAGTTCACGCGCTTTCCAAGCGTAATTGTCTACGGCGACTACATTCCGAAAACGCCGATCTGTCATCGTCACAACGATTATTGGTGAGCGGAGTCTGAAATGACCGACCTCTTTGCCACTGCGGTCAACCGACGCAGCGGAGATGCGAAAGTAACACGTCTGTCCGATGTCGGTACTCATGGCAACTCACACTTTCCTTTTGCCGAGAAGAACAATCAAGAAGTTGCAAAAGCGCTCAGGGAGTGGCCGGTAGAAAAGGAATTTGACAGGCACCGTCAGAAAATGTGATTGATTGCCAAAATCTGCTTTTTCTGCATTTCCTATCAAAAACGCCCGGAACTCACGAGTCCCAGGCGTTTGAGTCAGCACAGACTAGCTGAGGTTAGGAGATGGAAATCAGAAGAAGCCTCTCTTTGCTTCCGAAAGAGAAATGTAGATGTTCTTGTGCTGGCTGTAGTACTCGAGCATCATCTTATGCGTTTCGCGACCGATGCCGGACTTCTTGTAGCCGCCAAACGGCGTGTGAGCCGGCAATTCATTGTAGGTGTTGACCCACATACGGCCGGTACGAACGCTTCGCGCCACGCGCAGGGCACGGTTAATGTCGCGGGTCCACACGGCGCCGCCGAGACCATATTCGGAGTCGTTGGCCATGGCGACAACCTCTTCTTCCGTACGGAACTTGATCACCACGGCAACCGGCCCGAAGATTTCGTTCTGAGCCACCGCCATGTCGTTGGTGACGTTACCGAGAAGCGTCGGCTGCATGAAGGCGCCGTCTTCAAAACCGGGCACCTTGGCAGCTTCGCCGCCAACCAGAACCGTTGCTCCTTCCTTCTTGGCCGTTTCAACCCAGCCGAGAATCTTTTCGAGCTGACGCTTGTTGATCTGAGAGCCCATCTGGGTCTGCATATCCATCGGATCGCCCACCTTGACGGCCTTAAAGGCTTCGACAAGCTTAGCGACGAATTCGTCATAGATGCCTTCCTGCACAAAAATGCGGGAACCGGCGCAGCACACCTGACCCTGGTTAAAGAGAATGCCGATCTGTGCGCCTTCGATAGCCTTGTCAATCTGGCAGTCGTCAAAATAGATATTGGCCGACTTGCCACCGAGTTCGAGCGTTGCCGGAATCAGACGGTTGGCCGCAGCCTTGGCAACGTCGTAGCCCACCTCAGTAGAGCCCGTAAAGGCAAGCTTGTCAAAACCCGGATGATCGAGCATGGCCTGACCGGTCGAAGCGCCGCGACCGGTGATGATGTTGACGACGCCTGCCGGAAGCACGTCATTGAGGATTTCACCCAGCACGAGAAGCGAAAGCGGCGTCGTGGACGAAGACTTGATCACCACCGTGTTGCCTGCGGCCAATGCCGGAGCAATCTTCCAGGCCCCCATCAGCAACGGGAAGTTCCATGGAATGATCTGGCCGACCACGCCGATCGGTTCACGCAGAACCATGGAGAGCGAATTTTCATCGATCATGACGGCTTCGCCCTCGTCTGCGCGCAAGCAGCCCGCAAAATAGCGGAAATGATCCGACGACAGCGGAACGTCGACGAGCGTCGTTTCGCGAATCGGCTTGCCGTTATCTTGAGTTTCAACGGCAGCCAGCTCCTTGGCGCGTTCGTCGATCTTGTCGGCAATCTTGAGCAAAAGCGCCGCACGTTCTGCCGGCGACCTCGCCGCCCATGCGGGAAACGCCTTTCGAGCGGCCTGAACGGCGCGATCAACATCGGCCAGAGAGGCGTTAGCACAGACAGCGAGCAGTTCGCCGCTTGCCGGGTTGGTCGTCACAAAGGTTTCTCCGTTTTCGGCGTCCACCCACTGTCCGTCAATCAGCAAGCCGTAGCGATCCTTAATAAACTGAGCCATTGCAAATTTCCTTTTCTCTAATTTCAACGTTGCGGTAACCGGTTTCCGGCCTCGTCAGAGTCCTGAAGCCTTCCGCGCTGAGATTTATCGTAAATCCAGCGCGAACGGCGATTCAATACGTCGAAGGTCGGTGTCCTCCTCCGACGATCGGCCTAAGAAATCTCTCTCAAAAGACCCTCAGTCAGTCTGTTCGGCTCAGTCTGTCATCGCGTTACGAGAAAAAGAAACGTTGGCATGAGTATGTCCGATTGCCCGAACGACGCCAATTCTCAGCAATTGCTTGGTTACTTGCGTAAGACAAATTGAGCAAATGACGTATTGACTCTCCTTTCGGCCGATCGGAAAATCCATTAGCCGCGCTTGCATACGCGTACATAGATAAATTCAATCGGGAGATAAAAATGAATTTGATGCGAATCGGCCTTACCGCCATGATGACCGCCGTTCTTTCCATGGGCATCGCCTGCGCTCAGGAACCGGTGGATCCGCAGCCTGCCAAGCCGCTCACTTACGTGCATCCGTCCTACCATAAGGTGACGCCGGATGTGGCCAAGAAGATGATGGAAGAAGGCGTGGTTCTGATTGACGTTCGCGAACCCGATGAATTCGCCGAAGGCCACGTCAAGGGTGCCGTCAATGTGCCGATGTCGGTTCTCAAGCCCGGCATGAAGCTCAAAGCCGTTCCCAACTTTGAAGACAAGGTGCTGGTGCAGTGCAAGTCAGGCGTTCGTGCTGAAAACGCCTCGAAGATTCTGATTGAAACGGGCTACAAGAACGTTTACAACGCTTACGGCACGTCTCAGTGGAAATACGGTCTCGTGAAGTAATCGCCTCACAACTCGCGATTCTCAAGACCTGCGATCGGTCGGCAAACGCCAAAATGCGGCTTGCCGGCCGTTTTTGTTTGTGGTAACGCAAGTTACGGCTTGGTCGTCGTGTGCGAGAACCTGACGTTGGTAATCATGTTCTGGTTGCGATCGCTCGTACCGGTTTTGTGCACCGTCACGGGAACCTGACCGGCAGTGCCGTTGCCCCACTGGACCTTCGCCGAATACAGCACGCGCGTGCCCCAGTAAAGCGTACCTTCGAGAAAAACCGTGTACGAGCCAGCAGGAACAGGCTTGCCTTGGTTGTCCTTTCCGTCCCAGGCATAGTGCAGAGAGCCGTTTGACGGCGTTGCACCGCTTACCGCATCAACCTGAGCGGATGTCATTTGGGCAGGATTGAAACGCGCCACCCAAGTCGGCACGGCATCCGGCCGCTCGGAAAACCCACGCGTTGCGGTAAAGCGCGTTATGAAAATCGTGCGAACCGGCTTGCCGGCCGCGTCTTCCACCCAGATCGCGTATTGACTTGAGGCAATGCCGCCGCGCTGATAATCAAAGGTAATGTCAAGGCGCTCCGGAGCCTTACTCATTTGCTGCGATTGATCATCCGCAAACGTATTTCCACTTGCAAGAAATGAGGAGACTGCGAAAAGAACAGCTGCCAATCGGAGTTTTTTCATGGTCGTCTCCTTCATCCGAAACGGGATGCCTCCGACGGTGTTATCCGAAAAGTTTGTCGTAGGCGATCTTGTCCGAGCCGCGAAGTTCCACGAATCCGCAGCGCACATAACCTTCTTTTTCAAAGACATGCTGCATGCGCGTGTTGTCGGGACTCGTGTCGGCGCGCAGATACGCTACGCCTTTTTCTTGACAAATTCGTTCACATTCACGCAAAAGTACCCCGCCCAAGCCTTGTCCGCGGTAATCGGGACTGATGGCCATACGGTGCAGGACTCCGCTCGGCTCCTTGGAACGCCATTGTCCTTTGATGGCGTCGTAGGCGGGTTCTCCGCCGAAATCAATGCAGATGTAGCCGGCGATGCGACCCGCCTCATCCTTTAACGCATAGCCTTTTCCGGTTTTAATATCGTCGGCAACGTGTTCTCGCTGCGGATAGTCATCCGTCCACTGTACAAAGCCTTGTTTGCGCTGAAATGCACGGCCCTGATCAATCAGGGCGTAACAGACGTCAACCTCAGACAATTGAGCCGGAAACAAAGCAAACATGAACGAACTCCAATCTCGGATATACACGCGGGATTCGAGGGCACCTTTTCGCCCCGAAAGGCCTGCATTGTATGTAACTTTCGAAACGCCGACAATGACCTACGGCGCCACGCGCTGTAGGATTTCAGCCGCCGCAGCGTGCACCTGCGGAAGGTTCAAAAGCGTGTGCGGAGCCTGCGGCAACAGAAGAATCGAAGCGTTGGGATTATTTTGAAGCACTTCGCGGGCATACCCGAACGCCGCATCGTTGTCCAGATACGAATTGGCCGGACTGAAGTACTTGTCGGCAAGACTCATGACGTTGAGAACCGGGAGGTCGTCAGGCAATACCGAACGAGGATCTTCAACGTGGTAATTCGACTCACACGACCACGAGAAAATAAGCTTGGCCTTTTCGCGGATCGCCAAAGCGCGGGAATCAAAGCGAGCAGCAGCCACACCCCCTTCGCTTGTGCCAGCGACGGCATAGGTGCCGCCAAACCAAGGTTCGGCAAAGAGCTTTTTTGCACAATAAAGAAGTTCTTCGCTGCGCATTGAGTGCACCGCTTCGTAGTCGCTTCTGGCAACAGGAGAGACATAAGTGATGCGATCCTTCGTCTGCATCGAATCGGGCACCACCACGGCCCAGCCGGTTTCCTGCGCAATGAAGCGCGCGAATTCCCGAATCGCAGCCGTGATGCCGGAACTGCCGTGCGCAAACATCAAGGTCGGATAGCGGTCGCTGAAGCATTCGTTGCAGGCTGCCGCAGGCGTCGTTTCAATCACGTGCTCGGGATCCTGCTCATGAGGCAACACCAAAAGTGCGTTATCCCACACCGCCTGCAGCGTCGCTTCATTGTGCTTACGAACGCTTCCTTCGACCTTCCCGGTTAATTCGATAGCCATCTTTCTAAATCTCTTTCTGAAAGATTGGGCCGACCGTACGATCGACCCAAGCAAGTTAGAACATCAAAGTCACTGTGATCAACATGGTGACGTAGCCGACCAAGCACGGAATGGCCGTGCGCTTGACCATTGTCAGAGGATTAACCTTGGCAAAGCCTGCCACGATGATGACGACGCCTGCCACCGGCGAAATCGCGCGCAGCATTTCGCTTGCAGTGTGCATCATCAGCATGATCGAAATGCCGTCGCTGTTGAGATGCGCAGCCACGTCAGGAATGATGTGCGCCAGACTCGTGAAGGCAGCAACGCCAGAACCCGTAAGCACCGTCACCACGCCGATCACAGCCGACAGGAACACGCCCGTACCGGTTTCGCCCAAACCGATGTGCTTGGCGCCTTCGATGAGCATATTGACGATGCCAATGTTCTGAAGACCTGTTGCAAAGAAAGCCGCCACGAAGATAAGACCCACGGTACCCGTAAGAATGCTGCCCATGCCCTTGAACATCGCAAAGCTCAGGTCAAACGACTTCTTGGCGTCGCGACGAACGATCAAATCCACGAAGAAGGAAAGCACCCAGGCAATGAACATGGCCGTGGCCACATTGAGCGTGATGCTCTGATACACCATCTTGTTGAAGATGAGCAGCAGCACGATCGGGATGATCGGAAGCACCGCATAGATCGCGGGAACGTTTTCAAGCACCTTGCGCTTTTCTTCGAGCTCCTGCAGGTCAGCTGTTTCGCCCTTGATGTTGTCGTGCTTGTCAAACCAATACTGAACCACCACGTGAGCGACAGCCATCGCAAGAATCGTAGGAACGGCCATCGGCAATTGGTACTGCACCAAATACTGGATGGGATCGAGATGCACGAGTTCGGCTGCCATCACAGCCACACCTGAGGCCGGCGCATAACCGATGGCGAGTACGCTTGCAACAACCGCAGCCGCCGCCAAACTTGAACAACCCACGCGAATAATGAGCGGATAAACCGTCACGACCATCAGCATCGCAAGACCCGCGGCCGATGTGATGATGAGTCCCAAGCAGTGGCCGAAGATGAAGACCGCGGCCAAAATCAGGTACGGGTTCTTAATAAGGGACAAGGGCTTAGCGCAGACCGTCACAAAACGGTCCGAAGCGCCGATTGCCTTCATGTATTCGGCAAAGCCGCCCGAAACAAGGATGATGAAACCGACGCCGGCAATCTGCGTACGTGAAATGGCGCGCAGCAGTTCCATGAAATCAAAGCCGACGAACCCCGTAGCTGCTGCATTTTTGGGAAGGAAAGACGTCAGACCACCGGTGACCGCCAGAATGTTGAGCGCCAAGCCGCCCAACAAAAGCACCATGTTGACCTGATACTTCTTGACAACGGCCCACCCCGTCAAGAACAGAATGACAATGCCGATCCATGGAAGGATGCTTTGCATGACCGATCTCCTGTTAGGTTTTGTTGTTGTCGGAGAAGTCTAACAAACCGCGGCTAAGGCGTTGAATACGGGCGCTTGCAAGGCGCTGCGGTTTCATGCTCGACCAAGGTCTTCAGATGGTCGTCAACTCCCATCTTTCGACGTATCAACAACGTCCGAAAATACGCCCAAACGCATTTTGCAACCCTGTGTGTTGCATTTTATCCAAGGGTTTACCCCCCCCCTCCAACTAAGGACTTTCACGATTTTCTTGTAAGGGAATTCTTTTCGGTGCCATGATCGTCTCCGTCCTGCAAGGACTCCGCCGGATTGAGTGCGTCTTCGCAAGGGTCCGTCACTCATGTTCCGTCCGGCGGTTTTTGCAAAAACTCAACTCTTGCAAGTCTAGAAAAAGACTAGGAGATAAATCATGAAAAAGACTTTGGCTGCTGTTGCAGTTCTCGGCGCTTTCGCCGGTTCCGCTCTCGCCGCTGACGTTCAGCTCTATGGTGTCGTTGACCTTGGCTTGAACTATTCCCACGTTGATATGGACAACAGCACTGTCAAGGATGTCGACAGCTTCACGATGGATTCCGGCAACGGCTCCGGCTCCCGTTGGGGCATCAAGGGCACGGAAGACCTGGGTAACGGTCTGACGGTTGGCTTCATCCTTGAAAATGGTTTTGATGCCGACACCGGTGCCGACGGCGTAATGTTTAATCGTGAATCCAGCCTCTTCTTGCAAGGCGGATTCGGTAAGTTGGCCCTTGGTCGCATGGGTGCCCTCAACAACGGTCAGTCTTCCTGGTCGTTGATTGGTCGCCTTTCCCCGTTTGGTACCTCCTACGGCGACTACACTGCTCAGGCTTCCAACATCTTCTCCCTCTCGAGCCAGTGGGACAATATGATTGCCTACCAGACCCCGGACTTTGCCGGCTTTAAGGTCTATGCTCAGTATTCCATGGGTAACGCCAAAGCCGACCATAGCGGAACTGCAGTGGAAAATGAAGCAACCGCTGATCGCTTCTATGCCATTGGCGCCACCTATGACAATGGTCCTCTGTCCGCCTATCTCGCTGTCGATTCCATCAATTACGCCAGCAACGACGGCAAGGGAAAGTACTGGGGTGATATTCAGGACGATAGCTTGACTGTGACTTTCGGCGGCAGCTACAACTTTGAAGTCGTCAAGGTCTACTTGGGCGCTCAGTATTTTGACACTGTGACAACTGGTAGCCTCGGTGGCATCATCGGAAACAACGACTGCCCGTTGGCCGATATGTCTGATGCCACCTATACCGGTTACAGCATCGGCCTCGGTTTAGATGCTCCTTTGGGCGGCGGCAAGGTCATGTTTGGTGCCGGTTACTTGGATGCCGAACAATCTGACGTGAATGAAGACATGGGTCACCAGTATGACCTCACTCGCTGGGTGGTGTCGGCTGGTTACAGCTACCCCTTCAGCAAGCGTACCGACGTCTACGGTGTCGTGTCCTACATGAACGACAAGCTTGAAGGGCGCGCCAGTGGCGTGGCGCAGGATGCCGAATGGAATCCCAGCGCTTATTCGTTCATCGTCGGCCTGCGCCACAAGTTCTAATCTGATCTCTTCTTGAGATTCATTGATTAGCGATCCGCCTCGGTTTCAGCCGGGGCGGTTTCTTTTTGTTCAGCGTCAAGCTTTCCAAGCTTAATTGCTTAGACTCTCCGCTTTTTTCTGAAACCTTTTGCCCGATAATTTCCCATGCGGCTTCAGACCGCGCTGACACGGTTCCGTCAAGAGAATCGACAGACAAGAAACAAAAAAATCAGGGAGACTTTCATGAGCGACATCAACAGCTCACCCGCGCTCAAGCGTAGCTTCGGCATGCGAGAAGCCGTCACTATCACAGCCGGTTCCGTCATTGGCGTGGGGCTTTTCACCGTCGGCTCCAATATCGTGGGTTTGATGGGGCCGTCGGTCATTTTTGCCACCATCGTGGCACTTCTCATCAGCGTTTATCCTGCGCTTCTTTATGCCGAGATGGGCGCAGCTCTGCCATATGCCGGCGGTACCTACCAGTTCGCTTCCGTCGGAATCGGACGCGCAGCCGGTGTTCTTGCCGGCTGGAACTTCATCATCTCGTTGGTTGCAGTCACCGGCGGTGAGGCACTGGCTTTCAGCTATTACTTTAAGACACTCTTTTCCGCTTTCGGCGTGACGCTCCCCTTCTCCGACGTGGCCATTGCCGTCGTAGTAACCGCAGGCTTCATCATCGCCAACGTCTGCGGCGTCAAAATTGCGGGACGTCTGCAAAACGGCTTCATGTTTTTCTTCTGGGGCGTTGCGGTGATCTGGTTTCTCACCATGATCCCCAACATCAATCTTCCCTCTTTCGTTCAGGCACCCTCGTTCCTGCCCAAGGAAGGTCAGATGAGTTTTGCGGCGAGCGTCTGCATGATTTGGTGGTGCTTTGCCGGATTTGAAGCTTGTGTCGCCATGGGCGAAGAAATCAAATATCCCCGCATCAATATTCCGCGCGCGCTTTTTCTGGCGCCTTTCGTCGTGTTTGCGGTCAACGCGCTCTTTCAGTGGTTCCTGATCGCCATTACGCCAGCTGAAAGCCTGGCGGCTCTCGGCACCGCTCAGGCTCCCTACGCCGATGCGATGAAGGCTGCCGGGATTCTGGGCCTGCCCCTGGCGCTGTTGGCTGCGGGCGTTGCCTTCGGCGGCGACTTCTCCACCATGAACGCTGCCATCGCCACTATCCCCCGCTATCTCTTTACAATGGCGCGCGACGGTGTAATGCCGAGCGTCTTTGCCAAGACCTGTCGCTTTCAGACGCCGCATGTAGCCATCATCACGCTGGGCGTTCTCACAATGGCATTGATTGCCACCGATTCGCTCATCTACATTGCCTCGTTGTCGCTCTTTGCCGACCTGCTCTATTACGTCATCGGCATCCTGGCTGCCTGGGCTCTGCGCCATCGTCGCCCGGATCTGCAGCGTCCCTACAAAGCACCGCTTGTAGCCATAGGCGCTCCCGTCTCCGCTCTCATTTACCTGTACATGATGACCCAGCTGGATACCAACGCCTTCATCACGGGCGTCATTTGGTGCGTGTTGGGACTGGCGATCTACTTTTACTGCAGCCGACACAATGCCAAGGCAGAAAACGCCACACCGACGCTTGAACAAACCGGTGCGCTTGACATGCCGCATGACTCCGCGGAAATTGCCGCAATGGATCGCGAGTACCTTGTCTGGAAGGTGATCGTCGCCGCTGCCTGCATTCTGGCGCTGCTACTCTACGCTTTGCCGTATCTCTGTGCCTGATCAGACTTTTGCAGGAAGTCGAAAGCCGGCGTTTGCCGGCTTTCGTGCGTTATGCTGTACAGCAAACGATTTCCAAAACAATTCAGCCGCCCGAACTAACCCCGGGCAGCTGAACTTTTTTCTTTGATTTCAGGTGATTAGTTTGAAAATCCCGCAATCAGGGAATCAGAGGCTCCATATTGGAACCGGCTTGGACGAGCGCATCGATTCGTTCCTGACTGATATCGCCGTAATCAATGGCGGCAACACCCGCGAGCGCCTTGATATATTCGTCGTAAGCGGACAAAAGCTTGGCGTTTCCAGGTTGGATCGTCTGACGGATTTCGGGAGCCTTTTGCAGGTACTTGTTGAGCTCGGCGTGAAGTTTCTTGATGTCTTCAAGACTTGCCTTCAGGATCTCGTCGCCGCGGGGGCCTTCTTTGTAGAGTTCGCTGATGCTGAAGAGGTTCTGGAAGGCCACAGCCAGACGAGCACTCAAAAGATTGATCGAACTTCTGTATTGCTTGAGCTTGCCGTAGGGATCGTTTGGATCAATATGAAACGTGCCGACAAGCTTGTCTGCTTTTTGCGAGGAGGCACAACCGGCCAAAACAGCCGCCCCCAAAGAAGACACCAACAACAAAAGACGACGACGATTCATAAACACCCTTTCACAACAAACATTGCGTCGGCACTAAATCTCGTCCGGACGCTTCGCAGATGATAGCAACACCAAAGCTCGGTGGATTCGGAAAAAACGTCGATTGCTACGTTTCCCGCAGACTCTTTCAGCCTCCGATGAACTGCATCTCTATTCTGCTGCGGCTGCGCTTTTGCGTTTCCGACAGACGAATCTCCGAGTAGTGGTCGTCTCTCGCGCTCCAAATACGCGCAATCGCGTCGGCAATTTCATCATCCGTCGCGCCTCCGCGTAGCAGCGTTCTGAGGTCGTAACCACGATCGGCAAAGAGGCACAGCACGAGGCTGCCTTCGATCGAAAGGCGCACGCGGGAGCAGTCCTTGCAGAAAGCCTGCGTCACGGAACTGATAAAGCCAATCTCCCCGGCTCCGTCTTTGTAGCGCCATCGGGTTGCCGTCTCCCCCGTGTAATTGGGATCAATGGGTTCAATCGGCCAGACGGCATTGATGCGTTCCACCAATTCTGCGGACGGCACGACGTCATCCATACGCCAGCCGTTGGCAGTACCTGCATCCATGTATTCGATGAAGCGCACGATCACGCCCGTGTGGCGGAAGCGCTCCAGAATCGGAATGATTTCGCCTTCGTTCATGCCGCGCTTGACGACAGTGTTGATCTTTACAGGAATGCCGAGCGCCTGCGCCGCTTCGATGGATTCGATCACCTTGGCGGCCGGAAAGCCCACGTCGTTAATCGACTGGAAAAGATCTTCATTCAAGGCGTCCAAAGACACCGTGACGCGATCGAGCCCTGCTGCCTTCAGGTCGGCCGCCATGCGTTTTAAGAGCGTACCGTTGGTCGTCATCGCAATGTCCGGACTCTTACCACTCGTGGTGCGCATCGATTTCAGATCGGCGATCAGATTGCAAACGTGCTTGCGAAGCAGCGGTTCACCGCCGGTGAGACGAATCTTTTGTACACCAAAGCGCAGGAAAATGCCGACCAGACGCTTAATTTCCTCAAACGAAAGCAATTCCGTGTGCGCCAGGAACTGATGCTTGGAGTCGAACTTCTCCTTGGGCATGCAATAGCGGCAACGGAAATTGCAGTGATCGGTAAGCGAAATGCGCAGGTCTCGCAAAGGGCGACCGCGCTCGTCAATCAAATGACCGTTTTCAAACCGAATGCGCCCCGAGATCGGCACAGGAAGGCGCATGGGGGAACTTGCCTGTGACTCGTCGGCAATCGGAATTGTTTTGGAACTCATCGGCGGGCTGCTCCTGCAGTCTGCATGATGGCTTCAGCTGCCAAATCCGCAGTGGGACGCAAAAGCGACTCGTGCATACCCGTGAAAATATCCTCGAGCGTCTTGCGGCGGCTGTCCTTGAGCTGATCAATGAGGCTGCAGGCTATCGCGTCAGCCGTGCAGTAGTAGTGAAGAAATTCCGGCACAATGGCGCGGCCTGCCAGGATGTTCGGAAGACTCACGTACGGAATCAGCCCCTTATCCTTCATGATCAATGCGGACAATGCGGGCATAGCGTAACCCACCACCATCGGCTTCTTGTAAAGCGCCGCTTCCAGAGCAGCTGTGCCGGAAGCCACAAGCACGGCGTCAGCCGATTCCAATACGGCATGCGACTGACCGGTCACCACTGTCAGACGTTCGCTCAGTCGGCGGTTGCGCGTGGCAACCGATGCAATCCATTCTCGCGCCTGGGTGTCAATGGCGGGCACTACGAAATGCCCCGCCCCGATACGTTCGATCACGCGCTCGCAAGCTTCAAAAAACACCGGACCGCAACCGAAGATTTCATCCTTGCGCGAACCAGGGAGAACGGCAAAGACCGGTTCACCGTTGGTTTCGATCCCGAGCTTGCGGCGTGCGCCTTCGGTGTCCGGCACCATCGGAATCACGCCCGCAAGCGGATGACCGATATAAGTCGCCGGCACGTTTTCGCGCTTATAAATTTCCTCTTCAAACGGAAACACCAAAAGCATGTGATCAACCGCTGCACGGATCTTATGAATTCGCTCGGGACGCCAGGCCCAGATTGAGGGCGAAACAAAGTGAACCGTACGAATGCCGGCTGCCTTGAGTTTTGCTTCTACGCCGAGATTGAAATCCGGTGCGTCAACGCCCACGAAAACGCGCGGACGAATATCCGAGACGCGCTTGAGCATGGCGCGGCGCAACATCAGAATGCCCGGAAGCTTCTTGAGTACCTCAACGTAACCGCGCACCGACAGGCGGTTAGCCGGATACCAGCCTTCAAGGCCTGCAGCGAGCATTTTTTCGCCGCCCACGCCGAACTGAGGCGCACCGTCCATGCGCTTGGCAACTTCAGGGAGCACAAGACTGGCGAGAAAATCTCCGCTGGCTTCGCCGGCAAGCCACGCGGCACCGTCGGCATAGGTCAACGGCTGGGCCTTTTCGGCGCTGAAATCGGCGTCCTGCTCAGTCATACAAACCTCGGGGTATCAGTGAACTACAGAAGAAAAAGCCCGCAGGAAACGACCTTCCCAACGGGCTTTTCGGTCTTAAATCTGAATTAAGGACGAACGATGCCGCGCGTGTTGTTGGCAACAAAGTCGCGCATCGCGGCAAGAATCGGACGAACTTCTTCGGGAGCGTCGGCAATCAGCGTATCCATCTGTTCAACGGCCTGCGCCACCGTGAGGCCTTCCATGTAAAGCGCCTTATACAGAGCCTTGATGCGGCCGATCGTATCGCTCGAATAGCCGGCGCGGCGAAGCCCTACAAGATTGAGCCCGAAGCTCTTGGCGGGGTTGCCCGCGCAGATCACGTACGGCGGCAAATCGTGAGAAAGACCGGAGACACCCCCCGTCATGGAGCGCGTGCCGATGTGAACAAACTGGTGCACACCGGTCTGGCCGCCGATCACGGCAAAGTCGTCGACATGCACGTGTCCTGCCAGGGCCACGTTGTTGGCGATGATCAGATCATTGCCGAGAACACAGTCATGCGCCACGTGAACGTTGGCCATCAGCAGATTGCGGCTACCGACGCGCGTAATGCTCTGATCCTGAATCGTGCCGGTCGAAATCGTGCAGTTTTCACGAACAATGTTGTCGTCGCCGATCTCAAGATAGGTTTCTTCGCCCTTGTACTTCTTGTCCTGCGGTTCGCAACCGACTGCGGCACCTTGGAAGAATCGATTGTTGCGACCGATCGTGGTCAGACCCTTGACAACCACGTGACTTTCGAGAACGGTACCGGCGCCGATGCGAACGTGCGGCCCCACCATGCAAAACGTACCGACCTCAACATCATCGTCAAGTTCGGCTCGAATATCGATAATGCTGGAATGATGGATTTTGGCCATGACTATCCTTTCGCAGGGCCTCTTGAGCCCATTACTGGCAGCAATAAAAAAGTGTCTCCTCGTGTTTGGGAGATCGCTCGGGGGATGTTTTCCCCCGCCGTATATTATCGGGCCCGTGAAAATTCTTCACGCGCCTGCGCGAATAATAGCGCACACGGGAATTATCCCATGTGCGCCATCGAAATGAGTCCGAAAAAAATTCGCGTCAAAACCGATGCGATTACTCAGCCTTACGGCGAGCGCACATCAGTTTGGCCTCGCAGGCCACATGGCCGTCAACAAGTGCGCGTGCCTCGTACCAACCGATACCGGCACGAGCCTTAACGAACTTGCACTCAAAAATAAGCTGGTCGCCGGGCTGAACAACGCGCTTGAAACGAGCCTCGTCAATGCCGGCAAAGAAAAACAGGGCCTTTTCCCGGCGCTCTTCTTCCGTCAGACGAGCGATGCCGAGCACGGCACAGGCCTGAGCCATTGCTTCGATGATGAGCACTCCGGGCATCACGGGGTATTCGGGAAAATGCCCGGTGAACTGCGGTTCGTTTGCCGTCACGTTCTTGAGAACCTTGCACGTTGTGTGATCATCGCTGATCTCAAGCACTCGGTCAATCAGAAGAAATGGAAAACGGTGCGGCAAAATCCGCATGATGTCATGAATGGTTTTCGTGTCAGCCATTGGGGTTATCTCATCTGCCTTCTTCGGGCAGTCCTGGAAAGTTCAATGTGGTCGAATTATCGACAAGCCGAATCGGAGTCTACGCCCGCAGACGGCGGGCGCAAGACGAAAAAATATTAACACCGAGCTTTAAAGAGCGCTTCAACCTTTCGGCTGAAGAGCGGCAAGACGCGTTTCGAGTTCCTTGATCTGCTTGCGCATCTTGGGCAAATTCATCACGAGCACGGCAGCACGTTCGAATTCACGGTGGCCCATGGCCGGGAAGAAGCCAGACATGGCCTTTTCGCCCTTGTGCCAACTCATGAGAGAGGTAGCCGGGCCAACGCTTACGCCATCGGGAATTTCGATGTGACCGTTGATGTTGGCCGCACCGCCGATGATGCAGTGGCTGCCGATGTGCGTGGAGCCCGCAACGCCCGTGCAGGCGGCCATCACGGAGCATTCACCCACCTTGCAGTTGTGTCCTAGCTGGATCTGGTTGTCGAGCTTGCTGCCCTTACGAACCAGCGTGTTTTCAAGCGCGCCGCGGTCAATGGTCGTATTGGCGCCGATTTCGACATCGTCTTCGATTGTCACGCCGTCGATCTGCGGAATCTTGACCCAGTGGCCATCGAGCGGAGCAAAGCCAAAGCCGTCGGCACCGATCACGCAGCCCGAGTGCAGAATGACGCGATTGCCGATGCGGCAGCTGTGGTAGACGGTCGCGTTGGCGTAGATGATCGTGTTGTCACCCACCACCGTGCCTTCACCGATGTAGGCGCCAGGATAAACGCGCGTGTTTTCACCGATCACAGCGCCTGCGGCCACCGTAGCCCCGGCTTCGATCACGGCGCTGGACGCAACCTTGGCGGTCGGATCGACATGAGCGCCCTCGCGAATGCCGCCTGCAGGCATCGGACGACGGGTCATGATCTGCAGCGCGTAGGCAAACCAGGCATAGGGATTTTTGGTGATGACAACGGGACGACAGGGTCCCTCTTCACCATACATGACCTCGCTGTCGGCCTGAGAAATCACCAGAACGCCCGCCTGCGAAGCTTTGGCTTCATCGCGGTACTTGGACTGAGCCAGGAAGGCAACGGTGTCGGCCGCCGCATGATTGAGCGGCGCAAACGTGCGCACGGTCACATTTTCAGCTCCGCACAGCGGCGTACTCGTCAGTCGTCCTTCGGAGAGCGTTTCAATTTCACGGATCAGTGCATCGATTCGGAACATAGCGTCATTTCCTGAGGCGCCGAAATCCTTGCGCGGCAAGGATCGGCAAAATTCATCTGCAAAAAACCGCGCTTCGACCGGGAAAAGTCGGCGCGGCTTTCTCTTAGCCTGCTCGCAGGACGACCGACGGCACTCGGAAAAACGTATTCGAGCAGCTGTCGATCATTCCCGTCAAGCGCAAGTAGAAATTACTTGGCAGGCTTGTTGAGTTCCTTGATCACCTGTTCGGTGATATCCACCTTCGGGCTCACCCAGATGGCATCCTGAATGATCAGGTCATACTTCTGCTTCTTGGCGATGTCCTGGATGATACGGTTGGCACGCTGAAGGATGATCTGGCTTTCTTCGTTGGCACGCTGGTTGCGTTCTTCAACGAGAGCGCGCTGACGGCGAGCGATGTCGCGTTCGGTTTCAGCAAGCGACTGACGCTGCTTCAAGCGTTCGCTGTCGGTCATCACGGGAGCGTCCTTTTCAAACTTCTGAGCACGAGTGCGGAAGTCGCGAATGTCGCGGTTGAGTTCGTCTTCGCGCTTCTTGAAGTAGGTCTTGAGCTTTTCCTGAGCAGCAACAGCCGGAGCGGATTCGGCAAGAATGCGAGCCGGAGAAACCAGGCCGATCTTGAAGTCAGCAGCGACAGCAGAGGCCGAACCGCACATCACAGCAGCAACGGCAGCAGCCGTCAGAATCTTCTTAAACATCTGTTAGCTTCCTTTCGAGTCTGAAAGTCTTTTCGGAAAACGTCCTGCTCGCATCTTAGGAGCTTTTACGTCGTTTTGCCGATGAAAAGAGTTACACGGCGTATCCGCCGAATCCGTGAGTCGGCCGAACCCCTGTCAAAGCGGGCATTCGGCCAAACGATCCTTTAATTTTATACCTTGGCGCTTAGAAGCCCGTACCGATCTGGAACTGGAAGCGCTGAACGTCGTCGTCGTCCTTCTTGTTGAGCGGGAAGGCCAGAGAGAACTTCAGCGGCCCCAAAGGCGAAATCCAGGCCACACCGAAACCGACGGAGTAGCGCAGTTCGCCGAAGTCCAAATCTTCGCGGTAGTAGTCCGCTCCGATGGCGTCACGTCTATAACCCCACACAGAGCCAGCGTCGAAAAAGAGCAGACCGCGCAGCGTACGATCAGCGCCAGGCAGAGGCGTCAGCAATTCAGCCGAGAAGATCAACTGACGGTCACCACCGAGACGGTCGTCGCTATACACGTCTCTCGGACCAATGGACGAGGTTTCGAAACCACGCACCGAACCGATACCACCGGCGTAGAAGTTCTTGAAGAACGGGAACATCTTGTCGCCATAGGTGTCACCGTAGCCCACCTGGAAGTTCATGCCGAGCGTCCATGCCTTGGACAACGGGAAGTATTGCGTCAGCTGATAAGTGGCACGGTAGTATCGCTGATCCCAAACGGGCAGTGCGAACTCAGCCGACAGACGCTGATAGCGACCACGGGTCGGTGCAAGCACATTGTCTCGGGTGTCGCGCGACCAACCCAAGGTCAGCAAAGCTGCCTTAGGATCGTCACCGTATTCATGCACATAGTCCCAGTAACGCTGAGGCGAAGTGTCTTCTTCGTTGTATGCACCACCTTCAGGATCCTGGCCGCGCAAGTCAACCTTGGTCTGTTCCAAACGCATACCAAGGAACACTCGGTCGTTTTCCGTCACTGGAATACCGAAACTCAGACCTGCACCGAGCGTTTCGTAAGCCACGTTCGAAACGTCGAGCTCGTCCAAGTCAACGCGGCGGTCGTACAAGTCAATGTGGCGGCTGATGCCTTCCGGCGTGATATACGGTTCACCCAAGCTCACGGCGTATGTACGCATACTCTTGGACGTGTTGACTTCGACACTGAAGGACTTGCCCGAACCGAACACGTTATCCTGCGCGAAGCCTGCCGACAGGATCACACCGTCGGACGTGGAGTAACCGGCACCGAGCGAGATGGAACCCGTCGGACGTTCCTTCACGTTGATTTCGAGGTCAACCTGGTCACGCGTGCCTTCCACGGGCTTGGGTTCGGCAGTCACCGAATCAAAGTAACCCAAGCGGTCGATACGATCGCGCGAGACCTTCACCTTTTCGCTGTCAAACCAGGCGGATTCGTACTGGCGCACTTCACGACGGATCACGTCGTCGCGAGTACGGGTGTTACCGGTGATATTGACATGGCGAACATAAGCACGACGGCCCGGGTCAACCGTGAGCACGATGTTGACTGCGTCCTTGCCTTCGATAGGCACGGGATTGGGCGTCACGGTCGCAAAGGCGTAGCCAAGAGCCGAGAACTTATCCACAATCGTCTTCGTCATCTCGTTGATGCGTTCGGCGTTGTAGATTTCGCCCGGTTCAAACACGACCAAAGGTTTGACCTCGTCGTCAAGACCCAGCATGTCACCGCCCAACGTGATGTTGTCGACGGTGTATTGCTTGCCTTCGGTCACGTTGATCGTGATGAAGATGTCGGACTTATTGGGAGCCACGGAAACCTGAACGCTGTCGACTTTGAAGTCGAGGTAGCCCTGATTCTGGTAGAAGCTTCGCAGCGTTTCCAAGTCAGCCGCGAGCTTTTCACGCGAGTAGAGGTCGCGCTTAGTGTAGAAACTGGACCACTTGTGTTCGGCAAGCTGCATCTGATCGGCCAATTCATCCGAATCAAACACCGTGTTACCCACGAAGCGGATCTGCTTGATGGACGAGGCAGCGCCTTCGTCAACGTTGATCGTGATGCGGACGCGGTTGCGTTCCAGCGGCGTAGCCGAGGTCTTGATATCAACGCCGTAGTAGCCCTGCGAGAGGTATTGACGGCGCAATTCCTGGTCGGCACGTTCCAAAATCGAGTGGTCGAAAATTCGGCCTTCAGCAAGACCGACGTCACGCAGACTCTTTTCCACACCGTCCTTATCGAAAGCCTTGATACCGTTCGTTTCAATGGCTGCAACGGCAGGACGTTCGACCACGTTCACAACCAGCACCGTACCGTCGACCGACAAATCGATGTCACGGAACAAACCGGAGGAATAGAGCTGATGGATGGCTTCCGCACCGCGCTCGGGATTGTATTCGTCGCCTACGCGAAACGGCAGATGCGAAAAGACCGTACCGGGCTCGGTACGCTGGATGCCTTCGACGCGAATGTCGGAAATTGTGAAAACCTGTGCGGATGCAGCCGCGGCCAAAAGAGCCGAAACCGCCCCTGCCAGGGCTGTTTTGATGAACGTTCCCGTCATGAGTTAAGAATGAATCTGTGTTGTCAGTGCATGCACAAAACCGCCCTCGGTCGAACGCCAAGCCAACCGAAGACGGAATCGCAGAAACAAAATGTCGCGTAAGTTTACCGCGAGTAAGCTACTTTTATGGGGTCATTTTTCGACGAGTTGTATCTTTGGGCTCAAAATCGGTGTAAATCCGCACTCTCAATCCGCTTCGGCAGTCGTCAAAAATCTTTCTCTCCGTCTTTCTTTGTCCTAATATCTGTGGGAAATAAACCTCAGCTCCGTTGTCATTGCGTTTGCAGTCAAAGCCACACCCCATAGGCCGGATTGAGTTGTATCCAGCCACAGAACAATGAGGTAGCCTATGCGACAGGTTTTTCTCGGCTCGCCGTGGATTCACGCGCCGGCCGATCCGGATATTGTGCGCCTATTCAATACTTGCGGTCGATGGGCAAAGCTTCCTGCCGGCGGCTGCATCTTCAACGGCGGCGACCGAGGAGAAATCGCCCTGGTACTCTCCGGTCTCGGTGCCTTTTCCTTCCAAGACAGACACGGTCGCAACCACATCTTCACGCTGATTCTTCCCGGAAGACTGATGGGCGACGTCGACGGTTTATCCGGCAGTACGGTCAATGTCACGGACGCCGCGCTACGGGAAACCGAAGTTCGCCTGCTCTCGCGCGACCTCTTCCTGCAGTTCCTTTCCGAAAATCCTTCCATCCAAAGAAAGCATGCCGTCGGCATCATCGCTGATCACGAGTCCGACATGGAAGGCATGATCGCCAATTTCACACTCTCAGCACCCGACCGCATCATCACGCTTTTTGCAAGCCTCATCCACAACCTGCGGCCCGAACCCGATTCCGAAGGTTTCTATCCGTTGGAGAATTCGCTAACCACCATCGAGATCTCCCAGATTGTCTCGGTGGCCCGTCCGACGGTTTCGGCCATTCTCAACCAATGGCTTGCCGAAGGCCTCCTCAAGAAAGTCGACAAGCATCTGTGCGTTTCACATGCGCTCTTCGCTGCATTGCAGGACTGGACACATCGCGGAGCCTCACCCGCAGCCAAGATCCGCAAGCGTCGTCACCGCCGTGTTATGAGTGCCGTCGAGCGGCGCGCATCAAGTTCCCAGTCGGCTTCAGAAGCAAACGGCGGAAGCTAATTGTCGGGGCGTCTTCTTTGATCGCCTTAGCTCTTTAGCTCTACCCCCGACAAAAATCCAATCACTCAGTCGGGGGTGATTTTTGCGTAATTTCCCGCTTGATCAGCGCTTTCGACTAAGAATTAAAATACTTTAATTTCAATAAGTTAGCTGTTTGTTCTCGCCAACAGATTGATTCCCGAATCCACCCATAGGGCACCCCTATTAACCGGTTAGAAAATAAGTATTGGACTCTCTCCCAGGCTCTTCCCTACGATGCTTGCAAGCTGTTTGCGACACCTTCTCTACTGCAGGCAGCCTTCTCAAAACAGGAGAGACTGATGAAAAAACTTGCTCTTAGCTGCGCCATCGCCGGTGCCATGATGTCGCTGTGCGCCTCCGTTCAGGCAGCCGAACCCATTGATCCGATTGAACCGGTCGAAGTCAAAAATCCTGCTCTGGTCGAGCTCGGCAAAATGCTCTTCTTCGAACCGCGTCTGTCCCGTTCCGGCTTTATTTCGTGCAACAGTTGCCACAACCTTGCCACAGGCGGTGTGGACAATCTGCAGACTTCCATTGGCGACCGCTGGGCGCAAGGCCCGATCAATTCCCCGACCGTCCTGAACTCATTCGGACAAGTGGCTCAGTTCTGGGACGGCCGTGCCAAGACACTCGCCGAACAGGCCGCCGGCCCCATCGCCAACCCTCTTGAAATGGCCTCCACCCACGAAATGGCGGTGAAAGTGATCGCGTCAATTCCCGGCTACGCTCCATACTTCAAGAAAGCCTTCGGCGACGCTGAGGTCAACATCAAGCGCATCACCGAAGCCATGGCCGAATTTGAACGTACTCTCGTCACGCCCAACGCTCGTTTTGACAAGTGGCTCAAGGGCGACAAAAACGCCATCACTCAGCAGGAACTGAACGGCTATAAGATCTTTAAGGAGTCCGGCTGCACGATCTGCCACAACGGCGCTCAGTTGGGCGGTCAGTCCTTCCAGAAGATGGGCGTCGTGCGTCCCTATAAGACCACGAACACCTCCGAAGGCGTCAAGGCCATTTCCGGCCGCGACCAGGACCGCATGACCTTCAAGGTTCCGATGCTGCGCAACATCGAACTCACCTACCCGTACTTCCACGACGGTGCCGTCTGGTCGCTTGAAGAATCCGTCTCGATCATGGGCGATCTTCAGCTGGGCAAACGCTACACCAAGCAGGAAATCGACGACATCACTGCGTTCCTGAAGACGCTCACGGGGGATCAGCCCAAGGTTGAATATCCTGTGTTGCCTCCGTCTGGTCCCAACACTCCCAAGTTTGATCCCTGGGCCAAGGCTCAGACCAAGTAATTCGACATACTGCTTTTCCTATTCCGGTTAAGCATTTCGACGGGCTGAGGACATACTTCTTCGGCCCGTTTTGCATCCGTCAAAAGTGTTAGCGAGATGACACTTTTGAGCGCCTCAAATTTCTTTTCCACTAAAAGTGTCAGCCAGCTGACAGAGCCGTTTTGCGCTCCTTTTATCGTGAACTTTGAGCACGGAATTCATTTAAAAACAGTGCGAAACACGATTTGGGAGATCACTTCGATGCGGTTCAGTCAGGTCCTGGTTTCTGTGGTTTGTTCCTCTTTGCTGGTGTTCTCGGCTTCGATCAGCGCAGCCGTTGCGGACGGTCACGCCAAACGCGGCGTTGCCTGCACATCCTGCCATATTGAAGGTCAGCCTTCGGCAACAAACGTCACCGAACAATCCTGCATCAACTGCCACACCGAAACTCCCAAAGGCAAGCCCATCACCATGGACGGCCATAAAGTTCCCAATGTGCACGCCGGTCATTTCGACACCTATGAATGCCTGCAGTGCCACAAGGGACACAAGCCGAGCGTTTCCGCCTGTTCCGAATGCCATAAGACCAAGCTGTCCGTTCCTTAAAACAATCGAACAGCGCGTCAACAAATTGTTGTTCTCATAAACAAAGGAGAGAATGAATATGTCGAACGACCATGTTGCTCTGTCTCGTCGCGGCTTTTTGAAGGGTACGCTCGCCACCGCCGGAGTGGCGCTTGCCGGTGCTTCGCACGCCGGTGACATTCCTGCCGAATGGGCCAAGCCGAAATGCTCGAACTGGTCCTGGGAAAAGCCGATGGAAAAGATTCCGGCCGACCAGATCAAGAAAACCGTTGACACGGACGTTGTCGTGATCGGTGCCGGTTTGACCGGTTTCTCCGCCGCCTTGTCTGCCGCCGAAGAAGGTGCCAAGGTTGTCGTCGTCGAAAAGACCCGCAGCTGGTCGGCTCGTGGCGGTCACATCACCGCTTTCGGCAGCAAAGTGCAGAAGTCCATGAAGGTCAATGTCGACGCAGCCGAAATTGTTCGTCGTCTGATCGCTTGGGGCCAGGGCCGCATGGACGAACGTCTGCTTTGGATGTTTGCCAAGAAGTGCGGTGCCTGCATGGATTGGGCCGTTGATCTTGCCGCAAAGAACGACGTTAAGGTGACGCTCTGGGAAGGCTATTACAAAGGCCCGACCTACACCGAATTCCCGGTTACGCACTTCTTCTACAACAAGGATGTGTCGCTTGACTACACGTACGGTAATTCGACTGGCATCGGCAACGTCGTCCTGATGCCGTGCTTTGAAAAGGAACTCAAGGCCAAAGGCGTCAACATCATGTATCGCACGCCTGCTGTACAGCTTATCCGCGAAAAGAACAACGGACGCGTTACCGGCCTCATCGTCGGCCGCCGCGGCAACTACACTCGCATCAATGCCAAGAAGGGCGTCATCATCGCCACCGGCTGCTATGCGTCGAACATGGAAATGCGCAAGTGCTATTCGCCCTACTCGCTGCGCGTGGATGCTCAGATCTACTATCCCACGAAGTCCAACACGGGCGACGGCCATATCATGGCCATGCAGATCGGCGGTGTCATGCAGAAGAACGACAACCACGCCGCAACGGTTCACCTCGAAGCCGGTGCCGCGAGCTACGGCTTCCTGCATGTCAACGGTCAGGGCAACCGCTTCATGAATGAAGACGTCAACACCCAGTCCAAGTCCTGCAGTAAGGAACTTCAGGATCACGGTATCGCCTGGTCGGTCTATGACTCCGAATGGCTCGGTCAAGTTAAGAAGCAGGTCGACGGCAACATGGGCGGCGGCTTGTTCTACGGCCAGATGTGGCAACCCTGGGGCGCCGGCTGGAACGTGGACGTCGAAAAAGCCACGCAGGCTCAGCACATTAAGGACGGCAAGGTTGTTGTCGCCAATACGCTCGATGAACTTGCCAAGAAGATGGGAGTTCCGGCCGACAACCTGAAGCGCACCGTTGCACGCTACAACGAACTCGTCAAGAAGGGCCGCGACGAAGACTTCGGTAAGCGTACCGAATTGCTCACCCCGATCGTGAAGCCGCCCTTCTATGCAGGCAAGCTTGCCAGCTCTCTGCTTGCCATGAGCGGTGGTCTGCATACGGATCCGTCGCTTCATGTCCTCGATGCCCAGCATCGTCCGATTGAAGGCTTGTGGGTGGCCGGTGCTGCCGCAGGCGACTACTTCGGCTCCGGTGACTACCCGACCATTTGCCCGGGCATGAACCACGGACGCTGCCTGACCTTCGGTCGTCTGGCCGGCATCATGGCCGCCGGCGGCGACATCGACAAGAAGGTTAAGAGCATCGCCATCTAACGTTTCCTCTCTCCACATACTTCCTTAGCCCCGGAAGTCCGCCCGAAAGGGCGGCCTTCCTCGGCGGGGTTGTATGTCCAACAACTCTTCAAAAAGGAGAGAATCCATGCGCATGAATCAAACCGCTCTGTTTGCTTCCTTGCTGTTGGGTGCTTCCGGCTGCGTTCTTGCAGGCCCGGTTACCGTATACGGTACGGTCGACACCGGCATGGAGGTCTACTACAACGGAGACAAAACCAACGTCCGTGTTTCGAGCGGCCTTCGAGAAGGCTCTAACTTCGGCTTCATGGGCAGCGAACTGCTCGGCAACGGCACCGAAGTCTTCTACAAGCTCGAAAGCACGATCTTCGTCGACACCGGCTCCATGGCCGCCGACAACCGACTCTTTGACCGTGAAGCTCTGGTCGGCATCCGCGGCAATTACGGCTCGCTTTCTCTCGGCCGTCAGTACACGCCGCACTTCCTGACCATGGCCATGATCGACCCGGCCGGTCTCACCATGTCGAGTGCCGCCAACTACTTCGCCTGCCCTCAGTTTGAAGGCACGATCAACGGTTACACGGCCGACGAAACGACGCGCTTTAGCAATTCGATCAGTTACGACTCGCCTTCCTTCGGCGGCCTGACGATTCAACTTTACGCTGCTTTGGGCGAACAGACGAGTGCCAACTCCAATTCGCCGACGCGCGGCAACGTCTACAACATCGGTTTCCGCTATCAGTCCGGTCCGTTGTCCGTCATGGCAAGCTACCTGCACCAGAACACGGCGATCTCCGGTTACGCCGACTGGGACAGCTACTGGGCCTTCGGTGCGGCATACGACTTTGAGGTGATCAAACCTTCGATCCTGTACGTGCACCGTGAAGGTTCCGATGAAGCCGTCGGCTCCAACCTTGGTGGCACAAACACAGCCAAGAGTCCCGATCTGGACATGGTGCAGTTGGGTGCAAGCGCTCCGATCGGTCCCGGCAAGTTCATCGCCACCGTTGGTTACCTGAAGAACCACTCGGCTGAAGACGGTGACGCCTGGGCTTGGGGTGTTCGTTACGACTACCCGATGAGCAAAAAGCTCACGCTCTACACTGGTCTGACCGGCATCCAGAACGACGACGATGCACAGTACAGCATCGGCGGCGGCGGATCCTCCTCTCCGGGCGAACCCGTGGCCTTCGGCGACGACCCGATGGTCTACTACGCCGGCATGACCTATCACTTCTAATTCCAAAAACAAATCGGGCGGCAAACTTCGCAAAAAGTCTGTCGCCCATTTTCTGACCGTCAGTTCAAAGAACGACGGTCATTTCACTTTCTCGTTAATCAGAGCTTGCCGCCCGGAACGATCTTACGCAGATCGAACTTCGTGCCCAGCGGGATGCGTTCAAGCTTCATACCCTTTTCGGACTGGCGGAACCAGTAGAGAGCTTCGCTGTCCTTCGGACCAATTACTTCGCAGTCGTATTCACCGGTCACAAACAAAGCCGTGCCTTCGGGCAGACCGATCACTTCTTCGTCCTTGTTGTACCACAAGAACTCTTCCAGACGGTCTTCACGGGTTTCGTTGTTAAGGCCCTGCGTGCCGCCCGAAATGAAGTGCGGATTGGTTTGGAACGGAATAAAGCCGAAAGTGTTGAAGGACGGGGGCTCTGCGATCGGCATGTCGTTAGTGGTGCGCAGCGTCGGGCAAGCGACGTTGCCGCCTGCGGACCAGCCGCAGTATGGAACACCAGCGTTGACACGTTCGCGAATCAGATCGATGATGCCCGCTTCGTACATGCGCGTCCCCAACGCCCAAGTGTTGCCGCCGCCAACGGCGATTGCCTTGGCTTCTCGAACAGCCTTCTGCGGATCCTTGAAGCGATGGATGCTCACGATCTTGTGGCCGTAAGGCTTGAAGGCATCCTGAACCTGCTTTTCATAGGCATCGTATGTGCCCGCCACCTTGGCGTACGGGATGAAGAGAATTTCGTACTTTTCCTTGCCAAACAGTTTTTCGTACTGATCACCCGCAAAGTCCAGATAACCGGAATTGTGGTAGCGGGAGCTTGATTGGATGAGCACGCGGCGCTTCGGACTGACTTTCATCGGCTTCAGCGGTGTTTTTTGCTTGGCCTGAGCCATCGGAGCTGCTACTGCGGCAGCGCCCAGAATCGTTGCGGAAATCAGATTGCGACGAGTTAGAGCCATTCCTTCTCTCCTAATTTTGTGTTGATCATCGATCAACTAGGTGATTTTGACTAGGAGGTTATACCTAACTTCCTCGTGGAAAGGTATGGAGAAATGTCGCAAAAGAAGACCGATTTGCGTTAGCTCAGTGAGCTTTACACATTTGCTCATTGGAGCAAAAAACCGGAAGCCTGCCAGAGTGGACCTGCTCCCGGTTTTTTGAAGTCACCGCTTGACTTGTCATACGGCAAGCGGCTTGTCAGTCAGCATTACTTCCCGACGGCTGCAGCCGCCTCCTGAGCCGCGATGCGCCCGAAGACGATGTTGCCGGCCACGGCATTGCCGCCATAGCGGTCGTCACCGTGCCATTCGCCGACGACTTCACCGGCAGCAAGCAGGCCCGGAATCTTCTTGCCGTTGTTGTCGAGCACATGCGTGCGAGCGTCAGTGCGCAAGCCGCCCAACGTACCGCCGATAGCAGGCACCACGTCGATCGCGTAGATCTTGCCCTGGTTGAGCGGTTCGGGCAGTTCCTTACGTCCGAAGTCGGCGTCGTTCTTGGCCTTTACGAAACCTGCGTAACGCTTCATGGTCTTCGCAAATTCCTCTGCCGGCAATCCCAGTTTCTTGGCAAGCGCTTCAGGCGTATCACCTTCAGTCACGACACCGAGACGCACGTAGCCCTGATGCACCTTCGGACGCTTGGCCACCACCGCATCGTCGTAGATCAGCCATACCTTCTGAGCGGGCTGCTTCAACATTGCTGCGCCCAGTTCGTTGCGCGGCGCATTGTCGTTGTAGAAGCGCTGGCCCTTGTTGTTCACAAGGATGCCGCCGTTGGTGCGCATCGCGAGCGTGATCATCAGACTCGTGCCGGATGCAATGTTCGGATGTACCTGAACGCGTTCGAGATGCGTCACCTTTGCGCCCACGTCCTGCCCCAGGTAAATGCCGTCGCCGTGAGAACCGGGCTGAGCCGAAGTCACCATGCCGAAGAATTCCGGATGGTACTTGCTCACGAGCTTACCGTTGTTGGCGTAGCTACCCGTTGCCAAAAGCACGGTCGGAGCGCTGATGCGGTACAAGCCAGTGTTCTTACCCTTGACGAGCACACCTGTCACGGCACCGTTCTTGTCGCGTTCCAGACGAACCACTTGCGAGTTGACGCGAACATCGGCTCCGGACTTTTCCAGTGCGGGCTTCATTTCCTTGATCATGTAGCGACCGATGCCGCCCGATTTGGTGTAGTGCATACGCGGAGCCTGGCAGCCACCGTAGACGCCCGGGTCAAGGTCGAGCTTGCCGCCCAGTGCTTCGAACCATTCAAGAGCCGAGTTGCTCTGTTCGGTCAACACGTTGACGAGAACCTTGTCGTTCGTGCCTTTGCCGACCTTCAACGTATCCTGGGTGAACATTTCGGGCGTGTCGTTGATGCCGGCGGCCTTCTGCTGCTTGGAACCGGCAACGTTCATGCCGCCTGTGGACAGCAAGGAACTGCCGCCGATGATCGGCATCTTTTCCAGAACGATGGTCTTCAAGCCTTTGCGAGAAGCTTCAATGGCCGCCGCAATACCGGCGCCGCCCGCACCGACTACCACAAAGTCAGCCTTTTCCGTGCGATTCGGCATCGCATCGCGATAGATTGACAAATCCACCGGCGTGTATGCAATCTTTTGACGGCCGAATTTCATCGGCATGTCGAAAATGTGGCAGTTGTTGCAATAGGCAAACGAGGCTTCGTGTCCGCCGTGGCAGGTTGTGCAGGAATCAATGGACAAATGCCCGGCGTGAGCGCTGATCTTCTGACCGGCGGCCATGTCCTTCTTGCCGAGGCTTTCGTAGGAACCGTGGCAGGTGGCACACTTTTTGTCGATTTCCGACTGGCTGTCCGTCACCTTGTCATTGGGATGGCAAGTTGAGCAGTCGGCCACCTTCTTTTTCATGTGGTAGCCGGCCAGATAGTCAGCCTTGGCGCCTTGTGAGTAGATTGTCTTTGCCGAAGCGACGTCCATGCCGTCGGCCGCCTGTGCGGTACCGGCAAGCAGCATCATGGCCGAAGCCGCTGCAAGAGCCGTCCGCAGCATTCTGATTGGGGTCATAGTCATCTCTCCTCTGGGGCTTTAATTTCTTATCCCAAGGTTAAGAGTTTAGACTTCCCGAATCACTTTCAAAGAGAATTTTTCTCCACTGAATTTGAGAAAAATTCATCGAGCCGGTTTTTCCATGTTACGAAGCAGTGCAACAAACTCGCTGGCCATTCGATCCATCAAGCGTCGAGTCGCTTCGTCTGCTCGTTCCTTGCGGCAAAAAAGCACCAGCTCGCGAGGCGGAAGCGTCGAGCGGCAAGAAAGGATCTCTAGCTCCGGATGTCCGAAGAGAGCGGGTTCAAAACCTATGAAAATGCCCAGCCCCCGTCCGGCCAGATCAAACCCCAAGTCCTCCTGGTGCACCTCGTAGCGCGGCTCTATATGCTGTCCGTATTGCTGGAAATAGTGGTTGTATCCTGCAAACGAGACGGAATCTCGAGGCAAGGTAATGAGCGGCTGCTGCAAGATTTCTTCGAGTGACCAAGGTTCCTGTGGATGAACTCGTCTGCTTTGAAGCTCGTCAAAGTACGCAGGCGAAACAACGAAACATTCTTGGATTGCCCTTAGCGGCACGACATAAAAGCGCTCGGGCCAATCCAGCGGCAACATAGAGCTTCCAATCAGAGCCTCGTCGTCGGCCACGGCCTTCACCGTTGCCGCCATGGAGCGCGTGAGAAATCTCACCTTGACGGGATCGGAAGTCTTGTGCATCCGCTCGAGAATCGGCACAAAAAACGCCTTGATGAACGTATGGATGGAAGCAAAAGCAAAATCGGTTTGCTCAGGGGCCGTTTCCGACCTCAGTTCCCGCTCGGCCGCCTCAATGCCGACCACAAGCGGTTTAACTTTAGCGTAGAGCCGCTGGCCTGCAGTCGTCGGCTGCACACCTTCGGAAGTGCGCTCAAAAAGCTTAGTTCCGAGACTTTGCTCAAAGTCGCGCAGTGCATGACTCACCGCAGAAGGCGTCACACAGAGACGTTCTGCCGCCTTCACAAGGCGCCGCTCTTCGTAGACAGCAAGAAAAACCGGATATGCGGATAATCGGGCCATATTCAGGTTAGCCATTGAAAAAAAACGGCCAAGCGCCGCTATCGACGCCTGACCAGCAAAATTTACCCTATCTTTTCTCGGAACAACAGATACTCTGACTTATCTCCAGTTAAAGTGTTCTTTGCGTACCCTGTCGGCATTGCCTCCGGCCTCAACGTAGGCCCGACTCACAGCTGAAGCCAGTCCTTCGCCGGCACACAGCGCGACCGTATCCGGAACGGCACCCGCAAAGAGCGATTCGGCATTGAGTCGCTTCTTGGCCGACTCGAAAACTTCCAGTCGGATGCCGGCACGCTCGGCCATCATTTCGACGTTGGCGAACATCGGTTCGGACTCTTTGGACTTGATGCACCAAACGAGGCGGATCTTTCCGTGCGCAGTTTTCGCCGCATCCTGCATCCAGGCGCAGAACGGTGCGATACCGACGCCGCCCGCCAACCACAACTGCTTTTGAGCTGAGAAGTCCGGACGGAACCTCCCCCAGGGGCCTTCCACGATCACGCGTTCGCCCTTTTGAAGCATCGGCACAACGTCTCGCGTGTAATCGCCCAGTGCTTTGACCGCAAAGGTGAGCGTACCGTCGTCATTGATGCCCGCCACCGAGAACGGATGCTTCTCGTGACCGGACGTACCTAGGAATGCAAATTCACCGTAGCGGATGTCAACAGGCTTTTCGGGCTTAACCGTGATTAGCGTCAGTCCGTTGTTCGTGTTGGCGTCAACGATCTCCGCAGAGACGGATTTCTCTCGCCCTGCACCACGGATCAAGAGTTTCAGCGAGTAGTAGCAACCGATGACGGTGACAGCAACATTGATCAGACCAAACGGTGTCAGGAAGTCCTCGGTTTCCGTCAGACGGATGCAGTGGACAGCCAGAATCAGGAAAAGAACGGAGAAAAGCTTGTGGGAACTCAACCACTTGTGATACCGCACGATCGAAATAAACGACACGACAAAAAGAACCAGCCCGAGCAACGTCGCCCATTCGGAAGATTCGACGGCAAAGCCGCGCATCCAAGCCCAGAAAGCATCAAAACCGGTCAATTCGCCGCGCACGATTTTGGGAACCGGCTCAAGCGTGAAAAGAGAAAGAACCGGACGCATCACGTCTTTCGTAAAGAAGTGGAAAAGCGTGAGCACCGCCGCCCAGATGCCGAGCGTGCGATGCCATTTGTAGAGCTCATCAAGCGGCGTTGCCGTGACTTTTTCCAGCCAAGCCGGTCGGGCGGCAATGACAATGGCCATTGCCATCAACCCCCAGGCCAACACGCCGTTGAGGAAAAAGACTTCGTGAGTCAAGCTTCTGCCGTTCATGGCCGGAGGATTGAATCCCAGATTAAGAAGCCATGTTGCTACTGTCAGCGCACAGAAACCAAAGACGATTTTTCTCATTGTGTTCTCCTGCCAAGACTCCGAAGGAAGCCTTGCGGAGATTATGAAAAATCTCCTTTGAAATCAGCCTCAAAATCAAAATGGCGTGAAAGAGCTTTGCGAATCTTAACGCTGACGGCGTCGCGCCCAACATTTCTTAACGAAGCTTGACGAAAAAACCGCAGAGCCCCTGAAACATCTGCGGCGATTTTGAGTTAAGCAGCTGACATTAAGCCTTCGGCGTTGCCTCTTCGGCCGAAGCTTTAGCCTTCAAAAAATCGGCATAGCGCAGGAAGTCCGCCATCAGTTCGCTCACGACTTGGGCAGCGGGCACCACGCTGCGGATAACGTCAATGCCGGTGTTGACCGTCACGATGCCCTTGTCGGGCTCTCCGTCATACATGCCGGTGCGAAGCGCCCCCACCAAGTCCACCGTCGTCGGTACGGTCGGAGCAAGACGATGCTTAACGTAGGCTTCGGCGGCAAATTCCGTCGGCAGCGACCGCTGCGTCTCATCAACGTAAAGCAAATTGGAGCCACTCAATTTGCATATCAATTCCTTGGCGTGATCGTTGGCGGCGCATTCGTTGGTAGCGATAAAACGCGTGCCGACATAAACACCCTCGGCGCCGAGAGCAAAGGCTGCTCGCACACCCCGAAGATCGTTGATGCCGCCTGCGGCAAGCACGGGAATCGTCACGGCGTCAACAATCGTCGGCACGATGGAAAACGTTCCGGTGTGGTGGCTCGGCAGAAAACCGCCGGCATCGTAACCCGTTGCCACAAAGATGTCCGCGCCCATCGCCTGAGCTTCACGGGCGTTTTTCACCGTCGGAGTCAGGGGTCGCACGATGAGCTTCATGCCCTTTTCTTTGATGAGTTCAAAAATCGTTGGCTGCAATCCGCCCACGCAAAATGCTGCCGTCGCCCCGCCCTCGGCTGCCGCTTCCACCGTGCTGCGGGCATACATCAAAGCCGCCTTGTTCTCGCCATCGGGCACCACCACATTGATGCCCACGGGCTTGTCGGTCACTTCTCGAATGCGCGCGAACTCACGCAGCGTGCGCTCGCGCATGGAGATTTCTTCGCCCTGCACCTTGCCGGCGTTAGGGCCGAGAACACCCATACCGCCTGCGGCGCTCACGGCAGCCGCTAAAGCGTGACCCGCTATGTAGTTCATCGGAGCCTGAACAATCGGAAGATCAATGCCGAGGATGTCGGCCACACGGTTGCGAACAGTCTGCATAGTGTTGTCGTCTGTCGTGGTTTTGAAGGTTGGAAACCTACTGCAACAATCGGGTGATGTCGTTGCCGAGCGCAAAGAAGGTCAGCCCGAAAATGAAGGCCATGCCGACGTAGATGCCGTACTTCTTCATTTTTTCGCCGGGCTTGCGGCGCATCACAATCTCGTAGCAATAGAAAAGCAAATGACCGCCGTCTAGCATAGGCACCGGCAACAAGTTCAAAATGCCCAGGTTAACGGAAATGAGCGCCAAAAAGAGCAGATAGGAAAGCACGCCGAAACTCATCGCTTCGCCCGCCATTTCGCCGATCAGCACGGGACCGCCCAGACTGTCGGTCGACACAGCTCCGGTAAAGAGCCCCGCCAGCCCCATGATGGTAATTTTCGTCAGGCGCCACGTATCGGAAAAGCCCTTGGCGATGGCGCCGATCGGACCCTCGCGCGTGTAGACAAAATCGGGTTCGGCCGTAAACATTACGCCTAAACGTCCGATCTTGTTGCCCTTTTCGTCGACCTTCATGTCAGGCGTCACCTGTACATCCTGACGCACGCCTGCGCGCTCGATAGTCAAGTTGACCGCAACGCCCGCCTTATCGCGAATGACCCGCACGATCTCCTGCATGGTGCGTACGCGCTCGCCGTCCAACGCCACGATCGCGTCGTTAACCTGCAATCCCGCCTTTTCGGCAACGGAACCCGGCTCGACCTGCACGAGCGACACCTTACCCTGGTACGGGAAAAGTCCAGCGACCAATGCGGGATCTTCCGTGCCGTCGTTTTTGACACCCGAAAGATCGAAGTAGACCTCGGTCTTGCGTCCGGATGCTTCGTCAAACGCCACGCGCACTTCCCTTTCGCCCAGATGCGCCAGCATTGCCATGCGCATGTCGTTGAAGGTCTCAACGCTCATGCCTTCCACGGACGTCGCCTTCCAGCCTTCCTCAATGCCAAGTTGCGCGGCCTGCGTATTGGGAAGCGGTTCGGCAAGTTTGGTCGAGGGTTGATACGTGCCTACCATAGCGAGAGCCGCATAGATCACAATTGCCAGGAGAAAGTTCATCAGGGGGCCTGCAGCCACCACCGCAATGCGCTTTCCAACAGGCTTTTCCGAGAAGGACCAGCGCTTGAATTCAGCTTCGGTCAAGCCATGCTTCTGCGCCTCATCTTGCTGCATGCCCTCATCGAGCATCGAGACGTAACCGCCGAAAGGAATGGCCGAAATTCTCCACTCGCAGCCGCGTTTGTCAGTGCGCTTGTAGAGCACCTTGCCAAAGCCGATGCTAAAAGCCAATACCTTGACGCCGCACCAGCGCGCGACGATGTAGTGCCCCCATTCGTGCACAAGCACGAGAATGGAGAGCGTAATCAGAAAACCGATCACTGCCATAGATGTTGCAATGGTCTAAATCCAACAAAGAAAAAAGCCTGCGTTCACGATTCTTTTTCGGAAAAGAATCATGCGGCAGGCATCTGATCGGCAAAACGTTTGCCGTTTGATCGAGTCAAGCGAAATTCAGGAATTACGCCGCAACCTCGCATCGTATCGGAATCACGCGCTGATTGGAGCTCCCAAACCAGTTGCCTTTTCCTTCGACCTTGTACTTCTCGATGAATGGACCGTCGACAACGGTGTCAACGTACTGAAAAATCTCAAGATCCTTGACCTTATCGTAAAGGCGTCCGGTCCAAAGCCAAATCGTTTTTTTGTTTCCGAACTTTTCACGCACGGCACGGCACAGGTCCGTAAGCACGTCGACATTCTCGGGTTCCAAGGGATCGCCCCCCAGAAGCGACAAACCGTCAACGTAGTCCTCTTCGAGCGCCTTCAGGATGCGCTCCTGCACGCTTTCGTCGTAGGGCTTGCCCGCGTCAAAGTCCCAGCTTTCGGGATTGAAGCACCCGCGGCAGCGAAGCCGGCAGCCCGAAACGAAAAGCGAAACACGCACGCCCGGGCCGTTTGCCGTATCAAAGTCAGAAATACCGATGTAGTTCATGGCCAAATTCGGTTACATGCTCACGCGGTTCTTGATCTCGGCCATCTTGCCGTCATTCATGCGACTCATGCCGTTGACGTTGGAGTAGCCCAGATAACCGCAGACGCGACTGATCACCGACAGGTTGGAGCTGCCGCAATGCGGGCACTTAAAGAGCACGTTGGTGCTGTGCTCGCCGCAATCGCCACAGTAGGCGCTGTCGAAGTTGACGCCCTGATAGAACCCCTTTTCCATGCCGCGGCGGATCATGGCGCGCACGGCCTGCATGTTTTCGGGGTTGTCCAGACGCACGTACTGGATGTGACCGCCTTCGCACAGGTGGAAGTCTTCAAACTCGTGATCCTGCTTTTCAAACGGAGAAATTTCTTCCGTCACGTTCACATGGAACGAGTTCGTGAAGTACTCGGGGCTGTAGTGCGGCGTCGAAGCGAACACGTTTTCTACCCCCATCTTTTCGCAGAAACGATCGTACTGACCGGCCTGCGTGGCGCACAGGCTTTCTGCGGGCGTACCGTAGATGGCGTAGAGATAACCGTCTTCCTTCTTGAACTCGGCAAGCTTGTCCTGCAGGTGACGCAGAATCGAAGCCGAAACTTCGCCGCCTTCGTCCACGAGGCGCTTGCCCGTCCAGAGGTAGGTGGTTTCGTCAAGAGCCGTAATGCCGAAAGAAGCCGTCATGTAGCGCACGAGATCCCCGACGGTGTCGTCCGGGCTCTTCGTGCCTTCGTACAGACCGCCCTGCGTAAAGGCGAGCGGATTGGACGAGCACTTCTGATGACGCACGATGTCGTAGCGCTTCTTGAAGAAAGCACGGATCACTTCGAGGCGGTCGTCGAGCATTTCCCAGAACTTTTCCTTCCAGTCGTCGGGATGTTCAATCTGAGCAAGCTTCAGAATGATCGGAAGGTTGAGCGATACCGCACCGATGTTGCAGCGGCCGATCGTGATCGCTTCGCCCTTTTCATTGCGCCACAGCGACAGGAAGGCGCGGCAGCCCATCGGAGAAGTGATGGCACCGTATTTCTGGAAAATCTGCGAGACGCTGCCGTAGCGGCTCGACAGCGACAGGTAGTCCGGATACATGCACTCGGCCGACGTCTTAACGGCTTCGTTGAAGAGTTCCGAAGAGAACGGATCGGCCTTGACCTGGTTGTCGTCGTACAGGAACACGAGCTTGGGGAAGACCACGGGCTTGCCGTCCTTGCCGTGACCGTTGCGGCGCACCTGCAGCATGATCTTGCCGATCATGTAAAGCCAGCTCTTTTCGCGTTCGTCGTACTTTGCGGGATCCCACTGCCCGAACGTGATCGTCGTAAAGGCGAAGTCGCCGCGGCTGCACGGAACCGTGTTGAGCTTGAGTTCAAGCGACTGGAAGCCCTGTTCGAGTTCGCGGATGACGTCCTTACTTGCCACCTCTTCGGCCTTGGTTTCGTCCAGACCGAGTTCCATGTACTTTTCGATCGCGGCCTTTTCACTCTTCAAAACGTACGGCAACAGCACCTTGTCGAGTTCGGCGAGCGTAAAGCCGCCGAACTGCTGGGCCGTGGCCACGAGCGTAACGTCGCCGATCACCTGAAGAGCGGAAAGAACCGTCTTGGGTTCGGTGTACTGCACGTTGGACATTTCAAAGCCGCCCTTCAACACGTTGCCGATGTCAAAGAGGCAGCAATTGATGCAGCCCAGAATCATGTCGCGCAGATCGTGGATATAGATGTCACCGCGCTCGATGAGTTCCTTTTCCTTGCCGGAAAGATAGAACTGCTTGTAGAGCGACTTCGTGAGGTAGCCCTTGATAAGCGAGCCCTTCGTCGAAACGAGCGAGCTGTCGAAGTTTGCGTTTTCACGGTCGCCAAGACGCAACACGTCGTCGGCGTCCTGACGCAGCTGCTCGAACGTCTTTGCGTAGGTCTGCTTGTAGTAGCGGTATTCGGCGTAGGCGTCGGCCACTTCCTTGTACTGCAGGAAGGCGAGCACGGCGATCACCATCTCGTGGAGCTCGGCAACCGTCACCTGTTCGCGATGTTCCACACGGCTGTAGACCTCATCGGCGATCTGGTTCAGGTGGTCGGCGTCAATGACCTTGTCGCAGCGAAAGGCCGCCTTCTTGACGGCGCTCTGGATCTTCTCGGCATTGAAACGCTCGATGGTGTTGTCTTTTTTTACTACTTTAGGCATCTGGCTCACCACCCGCTACGGGGTCGAAAACAACGAATACAAAGTTCAAAAACCCGAAAAACTGCCCGCAAATCAGCACTTTTCAGGCAAAAAGGCGGAAAAAATTCCTTCGCCGACTCACCACTTGATATGGGGCCAATTGCGAAGGAATCCACAACGGATTGTTATTCTAAGATTCAATGCAACCGAGTCAAGAGGGTCTACTCCATCCCCCAAAGGGGGTATTTGACCCGCTTTTTCCTTGCACATCAGGCCTAAAAGGCGCTTGTCGTCACAATCCCTCGAAAAATATTTTTTTCGATAGCTGCCGTCTTATGCCAGTTTTGACACCTGGTAAGCCGCCTCACGGCGGGCCGCGGCGTCAACCGACAGAATTTCCTCGACACTTGCGGGCGTCTTGGGATCGAAAAGCACCTGCATCGTGCGCTGGCAGACTTCGGCGATACCCGTAAAGGAAATGCGTTCGTTGAGGAACGCCTCGACGCCGATCTCATTGGCAGCATTGAGCACAATGCTTGCCGTGCCGCCCTCTCGCAACGCCTCATAGGCGTATGCAAGCTGCACGAAACGCTTGACGTCGGGCTCGCGGAAATTGAGCTGCGAGAGTGCAAACGGATCGAGACGCTTGGTACCCGCAGACAGCCTTTCGGGCCAGCCCAGGCAATAGGCAACCGGATGCTTCATCGAAGCGGTGCCGAGCTGCGCGATAAAGGAACCGTCGCCGTACTCGACCATCGAGTGCACCACCGACTGCGGATGAATGACCACGTGAATGCGATCCTGCGGAATGTCGAAAAGCCAGCGCGCTTCGATCACTTCCAGGCCTTTGTTCATCAGTGTCGCTGAGTCAATCGAAATCTTGCGGCCCATCTGCCAGGTTGGATGCGCAAGCGCCATTGCAGGCGTCACGGTGCTGAGGTCAAGTTCCGGCCGATCGCGAAACGGTCCGCCCGAGCAAGTGAGCCACAGACGGCACTGACGGCGGTCCTCTTCCGAAGCGCCGGTCAGACATTGAAAGATCGCATTGTGTTCGCTGTCAACGGGCAGCATCACTGCTCCGTTTTCGCGCACGGTCTGCTGAAGCAGCTCTCCGCCGCAAACAACGCTTTCCTTGTTGGCATGCAGGATGCGCTTTCCGGCCTTGGCTGCAGCAAAGGTGGCGGGCACCCCTGCCGCACCCACCACGGCAACGATCACTGTCTGTGCTTCGTTGTCGGAAGCAAGCTGCACTGCCGCTTCCGTGCCGCTCAAAATCTCGACGTCACCTTTTCCGGCTTCCTTCAGAAGGTGAGAGAGTCTGTCAGCCTTGGTGGCATCTGCAATTCCCACGCGCTTGACGCCGAAACGAACCGCGATGTCGGCAAGCTTCTCAACGTTGCTGTGCGCGGCAACGGAAAAGAGCCGAAATTTGTCCGGATAAAGAGCCAGCACTTCCAACGCACTTTGGCCCACGGAGCCGGTGGCTCCCAATAAACATACGTTTTGCATCGAAAATCTTCCACGTTGTCCGTTACTTGTCCTGCGTTGCGGCGACTACATCCGTTTCCGGAGCGCGCTTTAGCGTAAGGAGCGAAATCTCACCCACCGTGCCCAGGCGAAGCAAAAAGCCATTCCAAACATCGGTACCCTGGTTGACGTAAAGCTTCATATCGCCCACGTCATAGAGACCGCGAATAAACCCGTTGTTGAGTTTGCCGACCACAGGATTGAGCGCAAGCACCTGACCGCCGTGCGTGTGCCCCGAAAGCATCAGATCGGCCTTGCCGGCATAAAGAGCGGCATACTTGGGCTGATGAGAAAGAAGCAGTCGGAAGGATGTTTGCTCGGGCACCGCCGCACTAGCCTTGACAATGTCGGGCAATTCTCTGCCGTAGCGCTGAGCCATCGGGTCGGTAAGACCGATCACGGAAAGCGTCTTTTCATTGATCTCAACCGAAACGGAAGCATTTTTAAGCCACGTCATGCCCAACGTCGGCATAAAGCGCATCCAGCCGTCATAGTCAACGTAATGCTCGTGATTGCCTTCGATGCCGAAGACTCCGTACTTGGCCTTGAGGTTCTTCAAGGGCTCCAGATCGTAACCCCGCTTTTCAGGCGTGCCGTCGACAAAATCTCCCGTGAGCGCAATCAGATCAGGCGAAAGCGCATTGGTACGCTCAACGATCTCTTCGACGCGATCGCGCGTAAAGACGGATGAAACATGCAGGTCGCTCAACTGAGCAATGCGCAGGCCGTCGAGCTCGGCGGGCAGGCCCTTGACAGCCACTTCCTGCTCGACCACCTCAAGACTGATCACCGACTTGAACATTCCCAGGCAGGAAAACGCCACGGACAGTCCCAGAATCGTACCGGCCACAATGCGGCTGCGGCCCAGATACGGAAACGGCAGACCGATGATGCGAAGCGGAACGCTCAGAATCTCTCGCCCGATAACGAGGATGCCAACCAAAAGCGTGAAATTTTGAAAGATGCTTCCGGCGTACATCACCCACACAGGCAAATCGGGCGCCACCATCGAGCCCCCGATAAAGCGCGTGACACTCGGGAAAAAGGCTCCCGGCAGCACGGCAAACAGACACCACAGGCGCTTGCGCCGATCGTGAATGACCGGGCAGATGCCGCGCACATAGATGATGATCGCCAAAACAAGATAAATCACCACAAAGCGCATGACTTAGTCCTCGCTTGACGCAGCCGCTGAAGAACGCCGACTGCTGCGGTCTTCTACGGCAGTCTCCGAAATCACCAGCTGTACGCAGGTGCCGCTCTCGAACAGATCCTGCGAGACGTTTTGCACCGTCACCTTGGCTCCGATGCGCTGCGCACGCTCGCCCATAATGTTGAGACCGACGTGACGCTTGCTGCGCTTTTTCAGAATATCCTGGTTGATGCCGATGCCGTTGTCGACAACCGAGAGTTTGAATTCGGCTCCGTACTCAATATTGATGAGCACCTGCGTGGCCTTGGAGTGCTTGCGCACGTTGGCAAGCGCCTCCTGCATGATGAAGATCACCTGAATCTTCTGTCGATCGGTGAGTTCAACTTCGGGACCCGTGACCGTGAGCTTCACAGGCAGTTTCGTCTGCGATTCAAAACGATCGATCACGGTATTGATCGCTTCCGAGAAGCTTTCGGTGTGCACGCGCTCGCGGAAGTTCAAAAGCAATTCGCGCACGTCTTCGTAGGATTCCTGCACGCCCGCCTTGATCTGAGCCACTGTGGTGTCAACGAGTTCCTTGTCGTCGGTATGAAGACCGCTTTCCAGTAGCTGCACCTGCAGATTCAGAAAAGAGAGAGACTGCGCAATCGAGTCGTGCAGACCCTGCGCCATCAGATTGCGCTCCTGAACAACGGCGTACTGCTGTTCTCTTTCAACCAGACGAAGACTGTCGACGGCAATGCCCAGATGAGATCCGAAACTTTCGTAGAGCTTGTAGGTCTGCGGCAACAGACGCGTGTCGAGATTGAAGTACAGCAGGAAAAACCCGAGATCCTTCGAGCCGCTGCGGATATGAAAGAGGTATGCGGTTCGAAACTGCTTTTCGGTTTCCACGCGCAGCTGAGAGAGGAAGTCTTCGGGCATGCCCGGCGTAATGCGCAGCGGCAGATCGCTTCTGAGGCTCTCTTCGACGCCTTCAAGCGGCAACGGATTCATGGAGAACCACGCAAAGGTCTTCGCAGGCAAATCCATGCTCGCGGAAAGTTCAATGAGGCCCCGCTTGCGGTCAATCAAAAACACCGCACAGGCTTGGGCAGGCGTGTACTGCATCAAACGAGCCGCAAAGCCCTCGCACATTTCGTCGACCGAGTGCTGCTGCGAAACAAAACTCGTCATCTCGTAAAGGTGCGAAAGATTGCGGTTCTTTTCTTCGACCGCCTCGGTCTTTTCCTTTACCTTGGCCGCCAGATTTTCGACCAAATCCTGCAAGCGCCCTGCCATAGCATTAAAGTCGGCGGCAATGGCTTCGAATTCGCTGGCACCCACCAGATGCAGCCTCGTATCGAGCTTACCTTCGCGTACGGCCGAAAGCCCCGTTCGGACATACTCGGTCGGACGAATCACCCAGCTCATCAGGAAATACATGATCCCGAAGAGGCTGCCGATGGCAAGAAACATCAGAAGCGTCTGAACGCCCCTTTGAATCATCAGAGCCTTGTCGCGGTTGACGGCAATCTGCTTGTTGACGGTGTCGATCTTCGTGATGAAGCGTTCCAGCTCATCGGTGCCGATCGGATTGGACTTTTCGCGGGCGAGCAAGAAAAGCGGCCCCACCACATTGCGCCATTCGTTCAGAAGCGCATCAACGGCCTTCTGTTCTTTGCTACGGTCAATAAAAAACTCGTCGCCGAGATCGCGTTTGCCGATGCGGCGCATCGGCTCGTCAATGGCTCGGTATTGCGTGGCGAAATCCTCTCCCCCAAACGCACGATCCGCAAAAAGATTCAGACGATAGACGCGGGCCGGAAGGCTTCCCACCTCGTACTGATAGGCGCCTGCCGTCTGCACCTGCTGACTCAGATACATCTGGTAGCCGATGGCGCAGATGATGAAGGTCACCCACAGGGCCGTGAGCGTAATCAGACGCGTCGAGAGCCTGTCGTAGAAACGAATCATGCGTTTGATGTTGAAGTCCATATCGCCTCGGGTGTTATTCGGTTTTCTCCGACTCCTGCGGTTCGGCCGCAATGGCGCTCAGACCGTGCGGCTCGAAGCGACACGGCACCACCTTGCCCTTACGGGCGCGGTGCGCGATGAACATGTGCCATTCGGCCGGACGAAGTACCTTGCTTCTGACTTCGCCCGTGGTCTTCGTGGCACCCTGCACTTCGAGACTATCGATGTGACGCAATGCACAGGCTTGGCTAAAGCCGCAGAAAAGATCGATGCCGCCCATGAGCGTCACGCCCTTGCCGCCGCCCGCAAGCGTTCTGAGTTCTTCCAGCGTAAAGACAAGCAGTCGTCCGTCCTGAGCCATGCAGGCAACGTACTGCGAACCCTCAGTCAGGACAACGGGCGGACACATCACGGCCTGCTCGCCCACGCTCATGAAGGCCTTGCCGGATCGCACGCGCGCGACGAGGTTCTTAAGCGAACAGGCCAGACCGAAGCCTTCCGTCGTGTAGAGCATCACGCCCAGATTGTCCGGCCCGGCGAGATAACCCACGATTTCGCTGCCGGCTTCGAGTTCAATGAAACTTGTGATCGGCAGACCGTCGCCGCGTGCAGACGGCAATTGAGACACGGGCACCGAGTACGTGCGGCCGTTGCTGCCGCAAACGATGAGCGTTTCGGTGCTCTCACATTCGGCCGACCACTGGTAGGCGTCACCCTGCTTGTAGCTCATGAGTTTGGCATCGTGACCGTGACCTGTGCGGCAGCGCACGTAACCCTTTTGCGAAACGACGACCGTGACGGGTTCGGAAACCTGCACGGGTTCGCTCGATGCTTTCTTCGCCTCTTCGATCGTGGTACGGCGAGCGTCGCCGTAGATCTTGGCCGCTTCTTTCGTTTCTTTGGCCACGACGTTCTTGAGGGTCTTTTCGTCGGCCAGGATCTTTTCGAGCGTTTCGCGTTCGGCGTTGAGCTTTTTCATCTCCTCTTCCACGCGCTCGTACTCAAGCTTGGCCAGCTGACGCAGACGCAGTTCCAAAATGTCTTCAGCCTGCAGTTCGGTAAGACCGAACTCTGCCATCAGCGCTTCCTTGGGATTATCCTCGAAACGCACGATTTCGATCACGCGGTCGATGTTGTCGATCGCCTTGGTGCGCCCTTCGAGGATGTGCAGACGGGCGTTGACCTTGTTCAAGCGCGCCTGAGTACGGCGTCGCACCGTTTCCAAACGAGCCCGCACCCATTCGACGAGAATCTGCTGCAGAGGCTTTTGAGCCGGACGGCCGTCATTGCCGATCATCACCAGATTCATCGGCGCGTTACATTCCAGGCTCGTCTGGCTCAGAAGCATCTGCACGAAAAATTCACGATCAACCTTTGAGCTCTTGGGTTCGAACACGAGGCGCACCTTGGTGTCCTTGTCGCATTCGTTGCGTACGCCGTCCAGAACCGAAAGCATCGCGGCCTTGTTGTTGGCCTGTTCGGCCGAGATCGTCTTTTTCCCGGCCTTGGGCTTGGGATTGGTGATTTCTTCAATTTGCGAAAGCACCAGTTCGGCGTTGGCCGCTGGCGGCAGCTCGTCGACCACCAACTGCCACTGGCCTCGCTGCAGTTCTTCGAAGTGATAGCAAGCGCGCACGCGCAGGCTGCCGCGGCCCACGGCGTAGGTCTGTCGGATTTCGGCCGGACTCGAAATGATGCGCCCGCCGCCCGGATAGTCGGGCCCCGGCATGACCGCGAGAATGTCATCGAGCGTTGCCTCCGGATTCTTCAAAAGAAGCAACACGGCTTGAGCGACTTCGTTTAGGTTATGCGACGGAATTTCAGTGGCCATACCGACGGCAATGCCGCTTGCCCCGTTCAAAAGCACGAACGGAAGCTTGGCGGGCAGCTGTACGGGCTCCTTAAACGAGCCGTCGTAGTTGGGAACAAAGTCAACGTCTTCGGAATCGAGTTCCGAGAGCACCAACTCCGAGATTTTCGTGAGGCGCGCTTCCGTATAACGCATTGCCGCAGGACCGTCGCCATCACGCGAGCCGAAGTTGCCCTCGCCGTCCACAAGCGGATAACGAAGACTGAAATCCTGAGCCATGCGCACCATGGCGTCGTATGCGGCCTGGTCTCCATGCGGATGATATTTGCCAAGAACGTCACCCACCACACGCGCACACTTGACGGCCTTGGCGGGCGGATTCAGGCGCATGCGGTCCATTGCATAGAGAATGCGGCGCTGCACGGGTTTCATGCCGTCGAAAATGTCGGGCAGAGCGCGGCTCTTCACAACGGAAAGCGCGTACTCGAGATAAGCGCTTGCGGCGTAACGGGCTAGCGTAAGCTCTCCGTTGAGTTCCGCCGGCGTATCGTCACAAAGAATGGCCGGAAGCTTATTTTTCACGGCGGCAGGCTTGGCTTCGGGTTCAGGTTCGGACTCGGGCTCAACCTGAGCTTGGGCAACGGATGGCTCCGCAGGTTCAACCGTCGGAACTTCTTTCTGAGCCTCAGCAGGCGTTTCGGCAGCTTCGGCTACCGGAGCGGTTTGAGCCGCTGCCGCCGAGGTCGGTTCTGCTGCTTCTTCCGGCGTTGCCTTTTCTTCGTGCTGTTCGACCGTCGTGTCGGCAGCGGCACCGAAATCGGCAAAGAGATCGGGCGTCATGCCGGGATTGTCTTTTTTCTTAGCCATGGGAAAACCAAATCAATTCTGAAATCTTTCTCGAAGATGCGTCATTTTAGTCGTTCGCGCCGTCGGGCCCTGGAACCGAAACGCGCTCGTCGGCTGCGGGCGCATACACGGATTCGACACCTTTGAGTTTGCGCTCCATCACGTTGGTACGGGTACGCATAGCGGAAATGGCTGACTTGACCGAGTCGATGCGTTTTTCCATGCTGCCAACGCTTTCCGAAAAGCGTCCGAATTCAGCCTTGACCTCACCCAAAAGTCGCCACACCTCGGCGCTCTTCTGTTCAATGGCAAGCGTCTTGAAACCCATCTGAAGACTGTTGAGGAAGGCTGCCAGCACGGTCGGTCCCACAATTGTCACGTGGCAGTCGCGCTGCACGCGCTCAACCAGACCGTTGATCTTGAGCACTTCGCTCCAAAGGCTTTCGGCAGGCAGATAGAGTACGGCAAATTCTGTGGTGTAGGGCACCTCAATGTACTTGTCGCGAATCTTTGCCGCTTCCGTAAGAATTCTCGTCTGAAGCGCCTTGCGTGCGGCCGCCTCTTTTTCCGGATCTGCCTCGTCGGACGCCTCGATCAGTCGTTCGTAGTCTTCCGTCGGGAACTTGGCGTCAATCGGCAACAGCACGTGCGTTCCCGCCTGCGCACCGGGCAATTTGACCGCAAATTCCACGCGATCGCGCGAGCCCGGACGCGTGGCGACATTGGTGTCGTACTGCTCGGGCGTGAGCAAATCCGAAAGAATCATCGCCAGCTGCACTTCTCCGAACGTTCCGCGCGTCTTGACGTTAGTGAGAATGCGACGCAGGCCGTCGACGTTTTGCGCCATTTCGCGCATCTCACCCAAACCGCGATGCACTTCCAGAAGCTGGCCTTCCACCGTTTTGAAAGATTCGGTCAAACGGGTGTTGAGCGTGGCGGAAAGTTTTTCGTCGACCGTGTTGCGCATGCTCTCGAGCGCCTTGTCGTTGGCTTCTCGAATGGCGGTGAGCTCGGCATTAAGCGAGGCTCGGACATTCATCATTGCGTTTTGCACCGTCTCGTTCATTTGCGCCAGACGCCTCTCCTGCGCCTGACTTCCGGAGTTGATCAGACCGAGAAAATTCACGAAGTGGCTGCTCTGAGAACTCTTAAGTTCAGAGTCGGCCGCCTGCATCTGACGCGAGAGCGCCTCGATACGCTCAATCGTCGTGCCGGCCGCTTGTGCCGAAAGAGCCTTTGCCGTTTCAGCGCTCACTTCCAGATTGCGCTTCAAGTCCGCCGTGCGAACAGCCAGATAAATCACCACCGCCGTCAAAACGACGACGACAGCCAGAACGGCGCACAGCATCACGGGCGAATAGTGGGACAAAAAAAGTGTCAGTTCGTGCAATTTGACAGCTTCCTTTCATGTTTGCTCGGCCGAAAGACTAGCAGGAAAGACGGTGTGACGCCGCTGTTTTTTTCCAAAAGAAAAGGCTGCCAACCGGCAGCCTCTCGTATCGGATATTTGTTTTCTTACAACGGCATCTGCGCCATCGATGTGATAATCAGCGCATTGATCAAGTCGATGAGGAATGCGCCCACGATACTTACGATCAGCCAGGCCTGCGGGCTTTGTCCGTACTTTTCGCTCAAAGCCTGCATGTTGGCCAAACCGTTGGCCGTCGCGCCCATCGAAAAGCCGATGCCGCCCACCGTGAGCATCACAGCCGTGAAGTTGCGTCCAAAGCACATAAAGAGAATGCCCCAGGCAAAGGCCATCATCAGAATCGTCTGGCAGATAAGGGTCACCACCAACGGCAGCGCCAGATTGACAAGTTCATGCAGCTTGAGTGAATTGATGGCCATCGTCACGAAGAGCACGAGACTGATGTCGGCCACCGCATTGAGACCCACCTTGTCGATCTTGAGCTTGCCTGTGAAGTCGGCGATATTGCGTACGATGGCCGCCACGATCATCGAACCGATGTATGCGGGCAACGTGATGAACTGACCGAGGTAGTGGCTCACGACCGTACCGAGCGCCATGCAAATGGCAATCATGCCGCCCGCTTTCAAAAGCTGTTCGGTAAAGGTCGAGTGCTCGGCGGAGTGCTCGTCAATAATGTCTGTTTCGACTTCTTCGGGAACGTTGAGCTTGGCAGCGATTTCCGGATCGGTCATCGGCGTGCGCACCTTGTACTTGCGAATCAGCCATTCGCCAAACGGCCCGCCGATCACGAGAGCGGCCACCATACCGAACGTGGCTGCGGTTACTGCCACCACCGTGCCGCCCGTAATGCCGTAGAGCTGTTCAAAGTTGGGACCAAACGCAGCCGATGTGCCCAGACCACCCATCATCGAAACGGAACCGGCAAGCAAGCCATAGTGGAAATCAACGCCCAAGAGCTTTGTCACCGCTATGCCGAGCACGTTTTGCAAAACGGCCAGTACGGTCACGGAAACCAAAAAGCCCAACAAAAGCTTGCCGCCCTGCCCGATCAGCTTAAGGCTGGCCATCATGCCGATCGTCGTGAAGAAGGCAAGCATCAGCACCGTCTGCAAAGTGGAGTCAAACACCACGCGCATAACGCCGCAGCCTTCCAGTACGGAGAGCACAAACGCAAACGGCATGCCGCCCACCACTGGGCTTGGCACCGACAAACGCTCCAACACGGGGATGACGTGCTTGAGCCACACGCCGAAGTAATAAGTGCAGACCGCAAGCGCCAAGGCCTGCACCATATCAACATGTACCACAAGCATGTTCGCTGTATCTACCGCCAATTGACTGTCCCTTTCTTTTTCGTTTTTCTTATATTGTTATCCCGGCTTTGCTTTGTTGCAGCCGGAAGCGGTTTCACCCGCGGCAAAAAATGCCCGGGAGAACCGGGCCAGAAAAGATTATGCAGTCGAAAAGCCGATTTGGCAAACACCTCTAAGCAGTTTATCCAAGAGACATTTCACCAATACAAGCCCGGACAAAAGACAGAAAGCCTCGAAAAGCACGATACTTTCCGAGGCTTTCCAGACTTGAGGCGGTCTCGTTTGAGTACCGGCTCCGCTCGATTGAAATTAAGCGAGCAGCAGCTCGTTCAGACGACGCACAAAGGCATTAGGATCCTTCAGGGAACCCTGTTCGGACAAGAGAGCTTCTTCGTAAATGAATTCGGCCCACTTGGCAAAGGCGGCGTCATCGCTCGTCTGAGCGGCCTTCTGAACCAGAGCGTGCTGCGGGTTGATTTCCAGAATGAATTTTTCTTCAGGCACTTCCTGACCGGCGGCTTCAAGCATGCGACGCATCTGAGTCGTCAAAATCTGACCGTGTTCAGCCGTCACGCAACTCGGGCTTTCGACGAGACGGTCGGAAACGCGCACATCGGTGACCTTTTCGCCGAGAGCCTTCTTGAAGCGATCAACGAGCGGCTGAGCGGCCTTAACTTCCTCTTGCTTCTTTTCGGCGGGTTTGTCTTCGAGTTCACCCAAGTCAAGGTCAGCAGCAGTCACCGGCACGAACTTCTTGCCTTCAAATTCGGTGAGGTTACCCATGAGCCACTCGTCGATGCGCTCCCACATCAGGAGCACTTCGATGCCCTTCTTCTTGAAGGATTCCAGATAAGGCGAAGTGGCCGCGCTCGCGTAGCTGCCCGAAACCAAGTAGTAGATGCACTTTTGCTTTTCAGGCATCTTGGCGATGTAGTCGGCCAGGCTCACATCCTGAGCGTCTCCCGTGTTGCGGGTCGAAGCAAAGCGCAGAAGCTTGGCGACTTCCTCGCGATTGGTGAAGTCTTCGACCGGGCCTTCCTTGAGCACGTTACCGAAGTTCTTCCAGAAGATCGCATACTTTTCCTTGTCTTCAGAGAGCTTGCCGAGCATGCCGAGCACGCGTTTGGTGAGCGCACGCTTGAGTTTTTGCGTCACAGCGCTTTCCTGCAGCAGTTCACGGGAAACGTTAAGCGGCAGATCGTTCGTGTCAACCAGACCGCGGATGAAGCGCAGGTAGTTGGGCAGGAACTGTTCGGCTTCGTCCATGATGAAGACGCGCTGCACGAAAAGCTTCAGACCATGCACCTTGTCGCGGGTGTACAGATCCCACGGCGCGCGGGTCGGCACATAGAGCAAAGACGTGTATTCGAGTTCACCTTCGACGCGGTTGTGCGCCCAGGTGAGCGGATCCTCAAAGTCGTGACTCAGGTGCTTATAGAACTCCTTGTACTGCTCTTCGGTCACTTCTCGGGGATTCACGGTCCAAAGCGCCTTGGCGTCATTGACCTGCACCCAATCCCAGGTGCTCGTCGGCTTGTCTTCGCCTTCCTTGGGAGCTTCGTACTTTGCTTCCCAGAGCATCACCGGCACGGAGATGTGGTCGGAATACTTCGTGATGGCGGTGCGCACCGTCCAGGTTTCGAGGAATTCTTCGCAATCGGGCTTGAGGTGCAGCGTGATGCTCGTACCACGGGCTTCACGCGTGATGGCCTCGCTCGTGTAAGTGCCTTCACCCGTGCTTTCCCAGCGAACGGCTTCATTTGCGGCGGCCTTGGCGGAACGCGATTCCACCGTCACCTTGTCGGCCACGATGAAGGCCGAGTAGAAGCCCACGCCGAACTGACCGATCAGTTGGCTGTCCTTTGCCTGATCCCCGGAGAGGTTGCTCAGGAAGTCAGCCGTGCCGCTCTTGGCGATCGTGCCCAGATGCAGATTGGCTTCTTCGAGCGTCATGCCGATGCCGTTGTCCGTCACGGTAAGCGTCTTGGCGTCCTTGTCGACCTTCACTCGGATGCAGAAAGCCGCATCGTCACCCAGCAGCGACGGATCTGTGATGGAAAGGAAGCGCAACTTATCGATGGCGTCGCTGGCGTTGGAAATGATTTCACGCAAGAACACTTCCTTGTTGGAATACAAGGACTTGGCAAGCAAGGTCAAAAGCTTGGAGACTTCGGTTTGAAAACCATGGACTTCAGCAGCCATTTTCTCTTTCACCTGTTAAATCAAAAGTTCACGAAATCGTTGCAAAAACGGCGCCAAGACGCCGCTTCACACTGCTACGCTATGTGGGGGCTGAAACGACCTTTTTCAAGACCCATAGACGACAAAAAACCCGGAAACAGCACTGCGGCCGGTCCGGGCTTCGATTCAGGATCTCGCTGATTATTCAGCGGCCTGAGGCTTTTCTTCCTTTTCCTTGCGAACGAGGCTCACCACTTCGGCGCCGGACACTTCGCTCAGACGGAACAGAACGACGCGAGCTCCCTGAAAGAGGAAATTGCCGTCCTTTTTCGTTGTATCACCGAGAGCCTTGATGAAGGCTTCGATCTGCGGATTCAGAACTTCTGCTTTTTCGGCATTAAACGGAACGACGACCGTCTGGCCGCCCTTGAGGTGAACCGTCAACTGCTGAATGAATTGCTGAGCCATTGGAATGCACTCCTTTCTCGAAAGCTACACGCGAATCTTATCCGCCGAATTCGGCTACTTGCCGGACTCATGTTTCGGCGGAATGACTCCGTCAGTGTATAGATTGCTGCGCTTTGGCGCAAAGTAATTAGGTTTGCCCTTCTTCCCCGACTCGCGGATCAGGTCGGCTTCGATGTCCTTCTTTTCACCCTTGGGAACGAATCGGAAAAGGACTTCGTCCTTGCGTACCATCCCCAGGCGCATGCGAGCTCGTTCTTCGACGGCACCGCTGCCGCTTTCCAGCGACTCGATTTCCGCGGCCACGGCATCGTTTTCGGCTCGCAGTCGATCGTTGGACTCGCGAATCGACGTCAATTCCGCCTCAAGCGAATGCATGCGCGAGATGCCTCCTTTGCCGAACCACAACGGCCACTGAATGGCAATGGCGGCCGAGACAAGCAAAATGTAGAAAAAATAGCGAGCGCGCATGAAGAGCCGGGCGAAAAAACAAGACCTAAAACCGAGGCGTTAGAACTTTACCTCAACTCAGCAAAAAATTGCCTCGCCCGGCAGTCTTTTCCGAAGGGAGACCGCTTACGGCGAGGCAACTCGAGCTTGGAGCGCGGAACCCCGAAGGATGCCGCACTCAATCGATGCACCGATTAGCGCTTGATGCAGTAGAAAGCGGAACGGCCCGGATAAACAGCGTTGGGGCCGAGGTGCTCTTCAATGCGAAGCAGCTGGTTGTACTTAGCCATACGGTCGGAACGGCTCATGGAACCGGTCTTGATCTGGCCGGCGTTAAGACCAACGGCGATGTCGGCAATCGTGCTGTCTTCGGTCTCGCCCGAGCGGTGGCTCACCACGGCGGTGTAGCCGGCGCGCTTGGCCATTTCGATGGCTTCGAACGTCTCCGAGAGAGTGCCGATCTGGTTGACCTTAATCAGAATCGAGTTGGCCACGCCCTTTTCGATGCCTTCCTTGAGGATGGCGGGATTGGTCACGAAGAGATCGTCACCCACGAGCTGAACGCGGTCGCCGAGCTTGTCGGTGAGCATCTTCCAGCCTTCCCAGTCGCCTTCGGCCATGCCGTCTTCAATCGAGATGATCGGGTACTTCTCAACCCAGGCTTCGAGCACGGCGGCCCATTCTTCTGCGGAGAGCTTCTTGCCGGAGGACTTCTTCATCACGTAGGAGCCGTCTTCGAAGAATTCGCTCGAAGCGCAGTCCAGACCGATGGCGATATCCTTGCCCGGTTCGTAGCCTGCGGCACGGATGGCCTCCATGATGAGTTCAATGGCTTCTTCATGGCTTTCGCACTTGGGAGCAAAGCCGCCTTCGTCGCCCACAGCCGTGGACATGCCGCGGGAGTTGATGATCTTCTTCAACGCATGGAACGTTTCGGCGCCGTAACGCAGGGCTTCCTTGAAGGACGGTGCGCCCAGCGGAATGATCATGAATTCCTGCAGGTCGAGGTTGTTGTTGGCGTGAGCGCCGCCGTTGATGACGTTCATCATCGGAACGGGCATCTGCACGGCACCCATGCCGCCGAAATAGCGGTACAGCGGCAGGCAGGCTTCTTCAGCGGCAGCGCGGGCCACAGCCATCGAAACGGCCAGAATGGCGTTGGCGCCGAGGCGAGACTTGTTGTCGGTGCCGTCAAGTTCGATCATCGTGCGGTCGATGTAGGGCTGATCGGAAGCTTCCACGCCGAGCAGGGCTTCGGCAATTTCGCCGTTGACGTGCTCCACAGCCTTCAACACGCCCTTGCCGCAGTAGCGCTTGGGATCGCCGTCGCGCAGTTCGATGGCTTCACGCACACCGGTGGAGGCACCGGAGGGAACTGCCGCGCGAGCAGAAACGCCGCTTTCGAGGAACACTTCGGCTTCCACGGTCGGGTTACCGCGAGAATCGAGAACTTCGCGGCCAATGATGTCAATGATGGCGCTCATTGTTTTTTCCTAAAAAAAGAAAGAATCGTAAAAGACCCGGCAAGTCGCCTCGCCGGGTAATTTTTTAAAGACTGTTTTCGATGTAGTCGAAACCTTTGACGATGCGGTCAATGCGCACGAGCTCTTCGAGCAAATCCGGCATACGGTTGAGCGGCACCATGTTGGGGCCGTCGGAAAGTGCCGTATCGGGATTGGGATGCGTCTCAAAGAAGAGTCCGTCAACACCCACGGCAACCGCTGCGCGCGAAAGCACGGGCACGAAGCGGCGATCACCGCCGGAGCTCGTACCGCGGCCGCCCGGCATCTGCACGGAGTGCGTGGCGTCAAACACCACAGGTGCCTTCGTTTCACGCATGATGGCAAGGCTGCGCATATCGCTGACCAGATTGCCGTAGCCAAACGACGCACCGCGTTCGCACACCATGAAGTTGTCGGGGTTAAGCCCCTCCTCCAGAGCGGCTTCGCGCGCCTTGGCGATCACGTTGACCATGTCGTGCGGCGCAAGGAACTGCCCCTTCTTGATGTTGACGGGCTTGCCGCTCTTGGCACAAGCGACGATGAAGTCGGTCTGACGGCACAGGAACGCAGGCGTCTGAAGCACGTCTACGACGTCGGCCACCTGACGCACCTGTTCGGGCGTGTGCACATCCGTGAGAATCGGAACGCTCACTTCGCGGCGAACATCGTCAAGGATCTTGAGACCCTCGTCGATGCCGGGGCCTCGGTAGCTTTTCGTCGACGTGCGGTTGGCCTTGTCAAAGCTCGCCTTGAAGATGTAGCGAATACCGAGCTCATCACAGGTCTCTTTCATGAAAGAGGCGATTTCCATCACCATTTCACGACTTTCGATGACGCACGGCCCCGCGATCAGAAAGAACGGATTTCTGTTGCCAGTTTCAAAACCGCACAGCTTCATGGTTTCTCCCGCAGAACTCTGTTAGGCCTGCTTTTCATTGTGCTGCTTGATGGCAGCGCGCACAAACGCTTCAAACAACGGATGACCGTCGCGCGGCGTCGAGGTGAATTCCGGATGGAACTGAACGCCGAAGAAGAACGGATGATCGGGCAATTCCATCATTTCCGGCAGGTTTTCCGTCGGCGTACGAGCCGAGATCACCATGCCGTTATCCTCAAACTGCGGAACGTAAGCGTTGTTGACTTCGTAACGGTGACGATGGCGTTCGCAAACCGTGTCGCCGTAGATCTGGTGAGCGAGCGTGCCGTCCTTGACGGGAACCGTCTGGCTGCCCAGACGCAACGTGCCGCCCAGATCACTCTTTTCGGTGCGCTGTTCGACCTTGCCGGACTTATCCGTCCACTGCGTGATCAGAGCGACCACCGGATGCGGAGTATCGAGATCGAATTCGGTGGAGTTGGCGCCGCCCAGCCCGCAGACGTGACGAGCAAATTCGATCACGGCCGTCTGCATGCCAAGGCAAATGCCCAGGAACGGAATCTTGTTGACGCGGGCAAACTCGATCGCCTTGATCATGCCTTCCGTACCGCGCTTGCCAAAGCCGCCCGGCACCAGAATGGCGTCGAGCCCCTTGAGCATGTCGCAGCCGTGCTTTTCGATCTCTTCGGAGTCAATCAGGTTGACCTTGACCTTGTGTTCGGTCTTGATGCCGGCGTGGATCAGAGCTTCGTTCAGGCTCTTGTAGCTGTCGGCGTAGTCAACGTACTTGCCGACCATGCCGATCGTCACTTCACCCTTCGTTTCGTGGATGCGGCGAACGATTTCCTGCCACTGAGACAGATCGGCGGGCTTGCAGTCGAGATTCAGACGCTTGCAGACAATTTCGTCAAGATGCTGGGCGTGCAGCATCAGAGGCACCTCGTAGATGGTGCTCGCGTCAGTCACGCTGATCACGTGATCCATCGGCACGTTGCAGAAGAGTGCGATCTTGGCGCGTTCGCCTTCGGGCACTTCGCGTTCGGCGCGGCACAGCAGGATGTCCGGATAGACACCTTCTTCGCGCAGCTTCTGCACGGAGTGCTGCGTGGGCTTGGTCTTGAGTTCGCCGGCGGCGGCCACCCAGGGGCACAGCGTGAGGTGAATGAAGCAAGCGTTATCGCGCCCCACACGGAAGCTCATCTGTCGGACGGCTTCAATGAAGGGCAGCGATTCGATATCGCCCACCGTACCGCCGATTTCCACCACGGCCACGTCGCAGTCGCCGTTGCAGGCGTTCTTGGCGCCGCGAACGACGTATTCCTGAATTTCGTTGGTGATGTGCGGAATGACCTGCACAGTCTTGCCGAGGTATTCGCCGCGGCGTTCCTTTTCAAGAACGCTCTTATAAATCTGACCGGTCGTGAAGTTGTTGTAGCGGCTCATCTTCGAGGAAATGAAGCGCTCGTAGTGACCCAAGTCAAGGTCGGTCTCCGCGCCGTCTTCCGTCACGAACACTTCGCCGTGCTGGAACGGACTCATCGTGCCCGGATCCACGTTGATGTAGGGATCGAGCTTGATCATCGTCACCTTGAGACCACGGGACTCAAGGATTGCAGCCAAAGAAGCGGCGGCGATGCCTTTGCCCAAACTGGAGACAACGCCGCCCGTGACGAATACGTATTTAGTCATTTTCTCTAATCAAAAAGAAGAGCGCCGTCTGTGTCCGGCGCGGGATTCTTGAATTAAGGAATTATAAAGAAGCACGACCGCTTTTTTGGGTACTTCTGCCTAATTTCTGGAGAAAATTCAGCCGAAGTACCCGAACGCGAACGATGCGGTAAGCATTAGACAATCATCAGCATGGCTGCTGCTGTAGGCAGCACGGCCAGAGACGAATCGAGACGATCGTAAAAGCCGCCGTGACCGGGAAGCAAGCGCCCGGAATCCTTAACGCCGGCCTGGCGCTTGAGGCTCGACTCGAAAAGGTCACCCGAAACGGAAACCGCCACCAGGACAAGAATCATCAGAAGACCGGCCGCAAAGCCCGCCTTGTCAAGGAGAATACTCGTGAGCACCATTTCGTGGGGTAACCAAAGGTAAGCCGCAAGCGCCGCCACCAGGACACTAACAAGGCCGCCCGCCACGCCTTCCCAAGTTTTCTTGGGGCTAATAGCGGGAGCCATGCGGTTCTTGCCAAAAAGGCGCCCCGCAAAGTAGGCACAGGCATCAGCCAACCACACGATCATAAAGACGCTGATAAGAAGCGGCCAACTGCCCAAACGCAGGAATTGCCACACGGCAAGCCACGTTGCGGTCGTCACCACAAAGGCAAGGACCGTTGCGGCGGGACGCGCTACGCCGAAGCCGATGTTGCGCGCGTTGTAGCACACGGCCGTGACGGCAAGCCAGATGCAGGCCACGGCAAGCTGCAGCGCCAGATAAACGGAACCGAAAACGTCAAGATCGGCTGCGCCCAGAGCAAGACCGGCCCCCACAAGCGCAAAGCAACCGCCCAATAGGTAGGACGGAGTTCCGGAAAGCTTGGTGAGTTTGAGCCATTCGGCCAGCGTAATGCCGTAGCCGACCGCCAGAACGGCATTGAGAACATGGTCGCCGGCCTGCGCGGCAACCACGAGGATCAGCAGCAAAACCGCCGCCGTAATAACTCGCGTTAAAAGCATGATCAACCAAAAAACGGACTGCGAACAAACAAACTATGGCACAAGAAAGGCAATGCCGCAAAGCTTTTGACGCCTGGCGACGTACCTTTGACGTTAGGGAATCGGCCCCTTAGGCTCCGTTTCGAATCTGTTCGCTGGTTTTGCCAAAACGGCGTTCGCGGCCGGCGAACCACTTGAGCGCCTCATCGAGATCGGCTTCAGAAAACTCGGGCCAGAGCTTTTCGGTAAACCAAAGCTCTGCGTACGCTGCCTGCCAAAGAATAAAGTTGGAAATGCGCTGCTCTCCCCCGGTTCGGATCATCAGATCAACGGGGCCCGACCAAGGCATGCCGAGATAGCGGTCAATGTTTTCAACCGTCAGATCAAAGCCGGCAGCGGCAGCCCGACGCGCGGCCTGCGCAATGTCCCAGCGGCCGCCGTAGTTGATGCAGACGTTAAAGTGCATTCCCGTGGCGTTGCGGGTGATGTCCTCGGCCTGTTCTATCGCTCGCACCAGCTCGTCGGAAAAGACGCTTCTGTCGCCCACAACGTGCAGTCTGACGTCTGCCTTCAGAAGCGGTTCGGCCTCCTGCTTGAGTCCAGCCACGAAGAAATTGAGAAGCGCGTTGACTTCTTCGCGCGGGCGATTCCAGTTTTCGCTCGAGAAAGCAAAAACCGAAAGATGTTCGATGCCGCGGCTACGCGCCGCCTTGACGACGGTCCGAACCGTCTCAACGCCTCGGCGATGGCCTTCAATGCGCGGCAAAAAGCGCCCCTTAGCCCAGCGGCCGTTGCCGTCCATAATGATTGCGAGGTGGTTGGGATGCGACATGGCGGTGATTGCAAAACTAACAAACAAAAAAGCGCCCGCACTGACGGCTTGGTTAAGCCGAGCCCGGGCGCTTGTCGGGTGAGAACATCTTAGTTCCGCTGCCGTAGCGGAAACTTAGACCGTCATCACCTCTTTTTCCTTGGCGGAAACGACCTGATCGACCTCAGCGATGTACTTGTCGGTCATCTTCTGGATTTCCTTTTCGCTGCGGCTCTGTTCGTCTTCGCTCACTTCCTTGGCCTTTTCGAGCTTCTTGACGTGTTCGTTGGCGTCGCGGCGCAGATTGCGGATGGCGACCTTGGCGTCTTCGCCGTCGCCGCGCACAACCTTACAGATTTCACGACGACGTTCTTCGGTGAGCGGCGGAACCGGCACGCGAACCATGTCGCCGAAGGCGGCGGGGTTCAGACCGAGGTCAGCCATGAGAATCGCCTTTTCGATCACGGGGATCATCTTGCGATCCCAGGGCTGCACGGTAATCGTGCGGGCATCGGCCACGCCGAGGTTGGCAACCTGAGACAGCGGCGTAGGCGAACCATAGTAATCGACCATCACATGTTCCAGAATGCCGGTGGAGGCACGCCCCGTACGCAACTTGGAAAGATCGTCACGCAGGCTTTCGATCGTGCGCTTCATCTTGTATTCACACTGCTGTTGAATTTCGGCGATAGTACTCATTTGTTTTCTGTTTCTGATTAGTCAGAGAAAAAAGATTGAATCTGTTGATTTTGCCACGAATTCTTAGACATGCACAAGCGTGCCCTCGTCTTCGCCGAGCACAACGCGGCGCATGGCGCCGGGCTTGGTGATCGAGAAGACCTTGATGGGCAAACCCTGATCGCGGCAAAGCGCGAAAGCCGTGGCATCCATCACCTTGAGGTTGCGGCGCATGGCTTCGTCAAACGTGATGTCCTTGTAGAGTTCGGCGTTGGGGTTCTTCTTGGGATCTTCGGAGTAGATGCCGTCGACCTTGGTGGCCTTCAGAACGATCTGAGCACCGATTTCAGCGCCGCGCAACGCGGCCGTCGTATCGGTCGTGAAGAACGGATTGCCGGTACCGGCAGCAAAGATCACAACGCGGCCCTTTTCCAGATACTTCAAAGCGCGTCCGCGGATGTACGGTTCGGCAACCTGAGAAAGCGTCAGAGCGCTCTGCACGCGGGCTTCGATGCCGGCGGTGCGCAGGGCGTCCTGCAGAGCCATTGCATTCATGACGGTGGCGAGCATACCCATGTAGTCGCCCGTGGCCCGGTCCATGCCGGTTGCGCCGAGCGCCACGCCGCGGAAGATATTGCCGCCGCCCACAACAACGCCGAGTTCGACACCGAGCTCAAGCATGCTCTTGATTTCCTCAACGATGCCCGAAAGCGTCGTGCGGTTGATACCGAACTGATCCGGCCCCATCAGGGCTTCGCCGGAAAGTTTCAAAAGAACGCGCTTGTACTTGGGCGTGGGATTTTGCATGGGCACATACGGCGATTTTGTCCGCCGCCTCCGTCAGGTAGGGTTGTCACGAAAATCTTGGCGAGTTTTACGAATTTCAGGCGCAAAACAAGCCTGGTAAAAGCCCTCATCTGGGCACTTTTACCTAAATTGTGTGGATGATACAGCAATCAACGCGTGTTTGAGTCAAGCCGTACCGAATGCACACAAGTTTTTGCAAACACTCTCCCAAAAGTAACGGCCCGGATTTCTCCGAGCCGTCACCCCTTAACTCATTTTTTCAGCCAGAAGAGCCGATTAAGCCTTGGCAGCAGCTGCCTGCTGAGCAGCGACTTCAGCAGCGAAGTCTTCGTTGCGCTTTTCGAGGCCTTCGCCGACCACGTACAGGCCGAAGGAAGCCACGGAAGCACCCTTGCTCTTCAGAAGCTGGGCGATCGTCACCTTGTCGTCCTTAACGAACGGCTGGTTGAGGAGCGTCACTTCCTTGAGGAACTTGTTGACGGTACCTTCGGCGATGCGTTCGAGCATGGCTTCGGGCTTGCCGGCTTCGCGAGCCTTTTCGATGGCCACGCGGCGTTCGGTTTCGATCAGTTCAGCGGGAATGCCAGACTGGTCGAGAGCCTTCGGCTTTGCAGCAGCGATGTGCATGGCGATGTCGTGAGCGACTTCGTCGTCACCGCCGACCACGTCAACGAGAGCAGCGATCTTGGAGCCGCCGTGCACATACTTGTGCAGCTGGCCCTGAGCATCGAAGCGCTGGAAACGACGGAAGGTCATGTTTTCGCCGATCTTGCCGACGAGAGCCGTACGGACTTCTTCGAGGGTCTTGCCGTCGATGTTGAGAGCCGACAGAGCAGCGATGTCAGCCGGGTTCTGTTCGGCAACCAGACGAACCGCATCCTGGGCCATCTTCTGGAATTCTTCGTTCTTGGCAACGAAGTCGGTTTCCGAGTTGACTTCAAGGATGGCGCCGACCTTGCGGTCTTCGCTCACGTAAACCGTCACAACGCCTTCAGCCGTCACGCGGGCAGCGGCCTTGCTGGCCTTGTTGCCGAGCTTGACGCGAAGGATTTCTTCTGCCTTGGCGGCGTCACCGTCAGCTTCCGTGAGGGCCTTCTTGCATTCCATCATCGGGGCGTCGGTCTTTTCGCGAAGCGCCTTAACCATTGCGGCAGTAATAGCGGCCATTCTTTTAGCTCCTATTGTCTTAAAAAAATTGTCCGAGAATACCCGTTCTCGAACATATTGAAATTCTGTTTCTGCAGGATCCAACTTTTGCAGACCCTGAAAAAATAGCAGAAAAAAGGGCGCAGGCTAAAAAATTTTTCGCCGCGCCCTCTCTTCAGCCGTCCGAAAGACCGCGAGATCAGTCGGACGGATGCGTCTTGTCGGACGCCAAAGATCGATGTCTAAGAATTAGGCTTCGGTCTTTTCTTCGACTTCCACGAACTCTTCCTGAGCTTCTTCTTCACCGGTGGCCACATCGGCACGGCCGGCGAGGATGGCGTCAGCGATCACGGAAGCGTAGATGGCAACAGCCTTACCGGAGTCGTCGTTGCCCGGGATGACATAGTCAACGCCTTCGGGGCTGTGGTTGGTATCGACGACAGCCACGACCGGAATGCCGAGCTTGTTGGCTTCCTGGATGGCGATCTTGTGGTAGCCGACGTCAATCACGAAGAGGGCGTCGGGCAGGCCGGCCATGTCCTTGATACCGCCGATGGACTTGTTGAGCTTTTCTACTTCACGGGTGAAGTCGAGAGCTTCCTTCTTGCTCATCTTCTCGAGGCCGCCGGCTTCGAGCGTGGCTTCCATGTCCTTGAGGTGACGGATCGTCTGCTTCACGGTCTTGAAGTTCGTGAGCGTGCCGCCGAGCCAGCGCTGATCAACGTAGCAGCAGCCAGCGCGCTGGGCCTGTTCGATGATCGTGTCGCGGCCGCCGCGCTTGGTGTCCACGAAGAGGATCTTGCCGCCGCGAGCGGAGAGTTCGCGAACGAACTTTTCAGCTTCGGCAAGCTTTTCAACCGTCTTTTCGAGGTTGATGATGTGAATCTTGTTGCGGGCGCCGAAGATGTACTGAGCCATCTTGGGGTTCCAGAAGCGGGTCTGGTGGCCGAAGTGGCAACCGGCTTCGAGCATTTCACGCATGCTGACGGACATTTCTTATTCTCCAAGGTTATGTCTAACACCGAGGCCTTGGCAAAACCGCTCGATTGCGGTCACCCGGAGAGCCTACGGCGTGCTATTTACTGACCCGCGCCAACATAGCGCAGGTTCGGGAAAGTTCTTTGCTTGCACAAAGAAGCGCGGATTATATGAGAAAACACCGCCGAGATCAAATGCTTGGGCGAAATTTTTCTCTAATTTCAGTGCTCTCGAACACGTACCGGCACGGTGACGGTCTGAGGCGTTTCACTGCCGTCGCCGCCGTAAAGAGAAAGCAAACTGCCGATGACAGAAACCAGCGCCGCAAAATAGCTCAACGGTTCATAACTCATGAGTTCGCTGGCCAGGGCCAAGCTGCCGGCTGTCGCAATCGTTGCAAGCGCCGCCGCGCCATTGAGTTTTCTTCCGACCGCCAACGTCACGAAAATCGGAAAGACCACCGCACAGGTATATATCGTGTTGGCCGCAAGAAGCAGTCCCAGCACGCTCTTGCCGGAACCGGCAAGAACAAAGGCCGCCGCGGAAATGACAAGAATCAACCTCCGTGAGACCTTCACGCTCGGCGCCTTCAGAATGTCGTTGGCCGCCACCGTCGCCGCCGTGATCAGACAAGAATCGGCCGAAGACAAGATGGCGCTTGCCATCACAAAGAAAAAGAGCACGCCCACCCAAGTCGGCAACTGTCCGACCAATTGAGGCAGCACGGCGTCGCCCTCCACCCCTTCTCCCAAAAAGGCTCTTGCCTCCAAGCCGATGCCCACGATCACAAAAGCAATCAGGACAATACCCAGGATGCCGAGCTCCGCCCCGCGGCGAGCCGCCTTGTCCGACTCCGCACTCATGATGCGGGCAAACAGCATGGGGCAGACGATGTAGCTGCCGCCGATCAGCAGCATGAAGCGAGACCAGTCCGAAATCTCAAATTTGTCGTTGAGCCATTCGAAACGCACCTCGGAAATCGGTTCCGGGTCGATCGAAATCAGCAAAACCAAAAGAAGAACCAGGCCCGTCGCCAAACAGACAAGCTGAATCACGTCGCTTTTAATCACGCTCGCCTGACCGCCCAGCCAGGTGTAGAGAACGATCACGAAGGCGCCGCAGGCCATCGCCGACAGGCTCGACAATCCCGTCAGTCCGGCCACAATGCGCCCCATGGCCAAGAACTGCGCAGCAAGAATCGCCACCCATGCGCACAAAATGATCACGCAGGACAGGCGATGTGCAGGAGCGCCCACGGCTTCCCGAACCATCTCGGGCATCGTGAGCGCCGAACCGCGGGAGCGGATGCGCGGCACCATAAAAAGGCGCAGCACCACAAGCCCCGCCGCACCGGAGAGCAGCCACCAGAGCGCGGGCGTACCCACCGAATAGGCCAGTCCGCACATCCCGACCGTGGCCGATCCGCCCACACAGGAAGCGATGATCGAAAAACCGACCTGATGCGTTTGGGATTTGCGATCGTTGAGAAAATAGCCGGCCGCCGTTTGTCCTTTACGAAAATCGATATAGGCCAGAGCAATAAAAAGAAACGAATAAAGAACAAACCAAATCATGCGATAAAAACCAATTCGGACGACTGTCGATGCAATTTTGCTTAAATGATAGTTTTAGATAGCCTCTGACGGTCTTGTCAGCCCGCAGCACGCTCAAGGCGAAAAACGCGATTCAAAACCGGCAATTGCCTTGCGCAAATCTTCCGTGAGATAGGTTTCGACCTTCTCCGCCGTCTCAACCGGAACGCCATAGTAGGCACCTGCCGGAGCTCCGACCATTGCACCTAGCGTGTCGGTGTCGCCGCCCAATCCGACTGCCAGCCTAATGGCGCTTTCAAAATCCGTGGACTCAAAGAATGCCTGCAGAGCCTGTGGGATGGAATTGCCGCAGGTGCCCAGTCCTCTTCCCTTCCAATAGTCGTTCTGAATTTCACCGATCGTGAAATCCAGCGGGTAGAAGTTCTCGACAATGTAGCGGCGAATCTCTTCCTTGCTCTTGCCCTGACGAGCCAAGAACGTTGTCGCTGTCACCGCGCGGGCGCCCAACATGCCTTCCGGATGGTTGTGCGTCACTCCCGTGACCAGGTCGGACAACAGCAAGGCCTCTTCGAGTGTCTCGGCTGCGTAGGCGCAGCCGCTTACGCGCATTCCTGCGCCGTTGCCGTGACTCATGTAAGGCTTGCGGTGCGGATTGTGCAGCCACTCGTCAAAACGAGTTCCGTAGCCCGCCAACGGATAGCGAGAACCGTATTCACAGAAAAGTTCGACCACGCGTCGCGGCAAAGATGCCGGATTTCCGCCCGTTTCGGTCAGCGCCTGACAGATTGCCACGGTGAGCACCGTATCGTCAGTGAAGAAACAATCCGAGGACAGAAACTCAAAACCGGTTTCCGGCGGCATCGTGAACTCACAATACGAGCCGTCTTCGGGCTGACACGAAAACTCAAAACGAGAACCGACAATATCTCCGACAATGGCTCCAAGCATTCTCCGCCTCCGAATCTCTTGGTGCGTTGAAAAATGTTGCGGCCGTCAGGCCTTCATGGACTCAAGCGCCGCCAACAACACATTGGGACCGGCTTCCTTGTATGCCTTGGGATCGGACAGCGTACGGCGCCAGAGTCGCGCACCGGGCAAGCCGTTCATCAGGCCCATCGTGTGGCGAGCTGCGTTTCGCACCGCATTTTCGTGTTCCGGTGCAACGCGATGCAGGTACGCCGTCATTTGTTCGACCACGTCTTCACGACGAAGCTCACGGGGCTCTTCCCCGAACAGAACTTCGTCTACGCGAGACAGCATCCAGGGTTCATGATAGGCGGCTCGCCCCACCATCACACCGTCCATGCCGTTATCAATGAAGGTCTTGGACTCTTCAAGCGTCTGGATTCCGCCGTTGATGCAAAACTGCGCCTGCGGAAAGTCCTTTTTGAGTCGGTAGGCATAGTCGGGCTTAAGCGGCGGCACGTCGCGGTTCTGACGCGGCGACAATCCTTTGAGAAAGGCAGTGCGAACATGCACGATGAAAGCGCGGCAACCGGCTTCGTAAAGCGTCCCGACAAAGTTCTGCACGAAAGGATAGTCGTCCTGATGATCCACGCCGATGCGGTGCTTGATCGTGGTCTCAAGACCGCTCGCTTCTCGGATCGCCTGAAAGCACTCCGCCACGAGCTTGGGCTCAAGCATCAGGCAGGCGCCAAACGAGCCTTTCTGGACGCGCTCGGAGGGGCAGCCGCAATTGAGGTTGATTTCGTCGTAACCGTATTGCGACGCAATGGCAGCCGCCTTGGCCAGATCCTCCGGATCACTGCCGCCGAGCTGGCAGGCGACGGGATGCTCCGTTTCGTCAAACTTCAGAAGCAGATCCCGGTTGCCGAACAAAATGGCCGGCGCCGTCACCATTTCGGTGTAGAGACGAGCACGCTTCGTCATCAGCCGCATGAAATAGCGGCAATGACGATCGGTCCAATCGAGCATCGGGGCAACGCAAAAGCGAAACTTTTCGGTGTCAGTCATGAAATATCGATACGAACTCCCCGCATCTTTCTCAGACGCGGGGACGAAATGGGATGGAAATCGTCATCGGCCGCAGAGCCGATCGTCAAACGATTATTTGCGAAGCAGGCCGCCCAAAAGCGCGGCAACTCTGCCCTTTTTCTTGCCTTGAGTCTGGCCGCGAACGGTAGTCTGAACCGACTGATTGCGTTCAGTCTCGGCCGTAGCCGTGGTTTCGGTCGGTTCATATGGCGCATCAAAGATCGGATCGTAGACCGGAGCCGGCATCTTTGGCAGATCCAGATCCACCGGACGGCGCCCCTCGCGATCGTCATCTCGCCATTCCTTGCGACCGCGGCGCGGACGATCTTCTCCGAAACCGTCACGACGCTGCGTCTCATAACGGGAGCGGCGCTCTTCACGAGACAGCGGACGGCGCTCGGCAGGCTTGAACTTCTGCTTGGTGAGCTCTTCGATGGCCGTCACAAGGCGACTGTCGCCGCCGGTTGCGAGCATCACGGCTTTGCCCTTGGCGCCCGCTCGCCCCGTACGACCGATGCGGTGCACGTAGTCTTCGGCACCAAACGGCACGTCGTAGTTGATCACAACCGGAAGTTCGGCAATGTCCAGACCTCGGGCGGCCACATCGGTTGCCACCAACACTTCAACTTCGCCCTTCTTGAAAGCTTCCAAGGCGGCCATGCGCTCTTCCTGAGACTTGTCTCCGTGAATGGCATCGGCCGAAATGCCAACGCGAGAAAGCGTGCTTGCAAGACGACGGCATGTGATCTTGGCGTTCACAAAGACAATGACCTGCTTGATCGGACCGCCGTTTTCGCCGTCACCCTTGAGGATATCGATGAGAACATCGGTTTTTTCGGAGTCGTGAACCTGATAGACAATCTGCTCGACCGTATCGGCCGTGGCGTTTTCACGAGCCACTTCCACGAGCACCGGGTTGCGCAGGAAGTTGCCGGCAAGTTTCTTCACTTCAGGCGAGAATGTTGCCGAGAACATCAGGTTCTGACGCTTTTTCGGCAACAGATTCAGAATGCGCGAAATGTCGGGCAAAAAGCCCATATCAAGCATACGGTCGGCCTCGTCGAGAATCACGATTTCGACCTGAGAGAGGTTCACCGAACCGCCTTCATGGTGGTCAAGCAGACGACCGGGCGTTGCCGTGAGAACCTCAACGCCGCGACGCAGCATGTCGGCCTGCGGCTTGATGTCCACGCCGCCGTAGACCACGCCCACGCGCAGAGGCGTCTTGCTTGCGTACTTCACAAGACTTTCATTAACCTGCACTGCCAGTTCGCGAGTCGGCGCAAGAATCAGCACGCGCACGGGGTGACGTGCGGGCGACATCGACGTATTGGCCTTGGGAAGAATTCGCTGCAGTGCAGGCAGTCCATAGCCGGCCGTCTTACCCGTACCGGTCTGTGCCGCTCCCATCACATCCTGCCCCGCAAGCACGACGGGGATAGCCTGCACCTGAATCGGCGTGGGCGTGACATAGCCCATTTCGGCAATCGCTGCCTGGATATGTGAATCGAGGGGAAATTTAGAAAAATCTAGGATTTCTGACATCAGCGTCTTCCGGGGCTGTCAAACGGATTGGCCGCATTTTACAGTTCTTCCCGTAAGAAAACCTTGCAAAAACAGCGCAATAGCTTTCCAGAAAGTACCTCTGATGCTAATCCCGTGCAGCACCGCAACCAAGAAAAGCGGAAACTGAAAAGAGAAAACCCCGATAAATCGGGGCATACCAGACTTTACCGAATGTAGATGGTGCCGAAGCGGGACTCGAATATCCCGTATCTATCGACCTCTTCCGGTAGTGTCCAGCACTTGTATACTAACCTGTATACAAACAAGATGGCTACCGCCCACTGACGGCCATCTTCCGCCGCGATTGTACCAAATAAGGAAAAAATCAAGAAATAAAAAAAGAGGGACGGCTCAACACCGCCCCTTCTCTTATTGCGTGCTGTGTATTTTTACCACAGCGTCTTTTCGTGCGGCTACTCTTTCAGCCAAGCCTGCACCTTCGCTAGATAAGCTCGCACCTTCCGCGAGTAGGTCTGTACATCTTGCGAGTCGCTTTCGGAAAGGTGTGCAGGAATCGGAGTTGGCTCTGGACAGTTCGGCGCGATAATGGTCGGCCTCGACGCGCACCCGGTCAACGTCGTCACGCAAACTGACAGACTCAGCACGAGCGCGTTCAAGCGCATCCCAGGCGTCCGCGAGCTGTTGGGCTTGCGTTTTTTCTTTTGCTCGATACTCATCAGTTTTTTCCTTCATGGCCATGGCATGTTGCGCCTGCATGTCGGCAATGTCCGCCTCATAAAGTGCCGCTGCATACTTGTAGCCACCAATAAAGAATGCTGCGGCTGCGAATGCTGCGCCGAGGTATTTAAACCAGGTCATTTCCACACCGCTGACGAGCCTTGTCCCAGGCGAGATATTTCAAAGACTGTTCAACAGCGCACTCCAAGGCATACTCTTTGCCTTTTTCAGGATCAAAATCCTCCGAATCAGCGCACTGGCTCCAACCAAGTTCTGTAAAGCCTGATTTAAAGATGAGGCAGCACACGGTTGTATAAGTTCCTTCCGGTCGCCAATACTCGATGTGATCCACAAGATTCATTACATCATTTCGGTTAATCATTTGTTGCTCCGTTAAACAGAAACCATGAGCCCGGCAAGTTCCGCGCCTTCCTTCCACGTCTCAAGGCTGATGTTGTCTGCTGCGGCACCATTCTCGTGGCAAGCGATAGCTCGTGCCAGGTGCAAATAGATCTGAGGGTTGCCGTCAAAGTCCAAAGGATGATCCGGCGCGACGCCAAGGCGCTGGCAAACATGGTCGACGTATGCGTCCGTGTTGTTCTCAACCGGCGGCGCCCAACGATTGATGATTTCTCGCACCGTCGAAAGTCCATGTTTCGTGTGGTACGTCATCAGCGTGCGAATCAAAGCACGGCATCCGTAGGCCATGCTCGTGAAAGTGCAAAAACGAGGATCGTCACCGGGAAGTTCCTGGCCTTCCCATTCGTCTCGACCCTTATCGATATTTCCCGGATTATTGTTTCGGAGGCCGCGTGTCGGCATTTTTATCTCCTTCAATTTTGTCAACAGTATCTTCAAGTCGATGATTCAAAGCTCCGATCAGGCGTCGCAAGATCGGCGGAATCGAATGCCCATAACCCGCCTTCTCAAGGTTCTCGATGATCGACGCGAACTCGCCCAAGCCATACATGCAGATAACCATCGTTTGAAAGATCGATACCCCGATGACCGGCTCAAAAAGCACGTCCAATCCGTGTGACAAGCCGCAAACCGCGATGATGAGAACCTTCCTTAGGACACCATCCCGAAGGACACCGGAGTCAAAATCACCAGTCTTTGATGCGGCCACCCAGCCTGTAAAAAAGTCAATGACCACGAAAATCGCTAGCCACCATACCAACGGCCAAATGGCCTCTGTGAAAGCAAAGCCCCAGACCGCTCCGGCCAGAGATCCGATGGCCGTGATTGATCGATCAAGACCGAGACTCGAAAAATAGGTGGCAATATCTGAAACTCTCTGGATCATTCCGTTTCCTTCCCTTCGAGCCCTGAGCCTTTGACAGGATTGAAGTACACCCAATGTGGGCAGTAAGGATCCGAGACTACGTCTCCCCACATCTTCCAACCTGCCCCGACTCTGATGCACTTCCAGTGACCAAAAAGCCTGTAATGGCGGACGTAATAGACCTGCCAGCAGATCAGCTTGCCATTGCGCTTCATATACCAGCGACACAGGCCACTGATGCCAGACAGATCGCCGATCTTCGGATCACCCTCGTGCCAAGCAATGTCACCCGGTTGGTAATGAACGCCCAAAATGAAGTAGTTGAAGCCGTATGCCGAGTTCCGAAAGAGCCAAGCACATCGACGCATCCACGTCCAGAAACCGCCATCACGAGGCCAACGATTTCTGTGTCCCTCGTCTCCGTCACAGCTGTTGTCCGGGGTTTGAAACCAGTAAAGCCAGTCAGGAAGCCACCCGTCGTCGCCAACGAAGCTCGCAAGGATCGGTGATAAGAGCTTCGCTAGAAGCTCGAACGGGACCCCAACCAGGAGAAAAAGGAACCACTTCAAATACATCATGGCTCTCACCTATGAAAAAGCCCCTTTCGGGGCTTGGTTTATCCAAAGAAGTGAACAGCACACCCGCCGATGATGCTGCCTACCACCAGACCGATGCCACCCCAGAAAGCGCGCAACTGGCGGCGCGCTGCATCCGGATCCGAGGTGGCCGTCTCTGCCCACTCGGCCTTTGCCGCGTCCAATCTTTCCTCGAGGTCTAGGCCGAGCTCCTTAGCCTCAGCCTTCATCTTCTCGATCAACTCTTCCAGTTTTGTCTTGTCGATACTCATGCCTTTCTCCAAAAGAAAAGGCTCCACCTTGCGTGAAGCCCAGTTCCCAATCTTCTTCAAAGATGCTCTCGATTTTCGGAAGCCCTACCTCACTTAGTCTTGGCGTTTTCGGCTTTCTCTGCTGCTTCCTTCTGTCGCAACTGAATCTTTCGGCGCATACAAGTTTCACGCGTGCAGATCCCATCAACGTCGAGTTCGGCACCGCAAGCCAGGCAATAACGTTTTTCATCCATTTCAATCTCCCATCAAAGTCTTGTACTCAGCCTTCAAAGAGGCCACGGTTTCGGCGTCATCCTGAAGCGTGGCAGTGGCCAAGCGGTCTTTCAGGCTGGCAACCTTCTGGTCAAAAGTCGATAACTCTGCATTGATTGCCTGCAGCTCGATCTCTTCTTCTGGAATCTTTTCGAGCTCCCAATCAAGGTTTGTACTTCGGTCTCGAATCCGGTACCCGTCCTCCTTCGCAAACTTTTCGATCAACTTGCGCACGGCCAAGTCTCGTTCCGTCCGGCTCGAGTGTTTGATCACAACACCGATCAGCTCTTCGGCGTTGGTCGGTTTCTTTTCTGCAACCCACTTTTCGCCATCCCATTTGTAAAAGTTGTTCTGGACGTTGGCGCCTTCCGGCAACGCCTGCTCGACCATCTTTTTTGACGGCTTGGAATCAGGCGCAATAAAGAACTTGACCGGTTTGATCCAGTAACCGTTCTCGTCAATTTTTTGAAGGATCTTAAAAGCCATGAATAGCTCCCTTACTACTAAAAAAATTGCGGCATTAAAGCCGCGTGGAAAAAGATATTCCGTCTCTGATGGCCACGGTCTGACCATTAAGGTTCAACCGTCTGGCACCAAGTCTTGGGTTCTCCGCATAAGCTCCGGCGGCCGTGTCACAGACCTTGCTCTTGGCCACTGGCCAGAGTTGAGCCTCATGCAGGCCAGACAAATTGCACGTCGCAAGCGCAAAGAGCTTGGACAAGAACCGCCCCGAGGCTATGTCTTACGGGATGCATGGACACTCTGGAAAAACTTGAAACGCGGCCGCATCGTCAGCTATCAGGACGAAAAACGCAGAATGGAGAGGTACATCATCCAGCCGCTCGGAGGGCGCCAGATTGACGAAGTCACGGCGCCGCTTGTCATCCAGACCGTCAAAAGCATCGAACGAGCAGGGCATCAGGCCACTTTGAAGCGCGTTCTCATGCGTACCCGCGAAGTCATGGACTTGGCCGTGTGCGCCGGCTATATCCACCACAATCCTGTTGACAGGGTGAGCAGAGTCTTTGCGGCGCCGATCGTGAAGCCGATGCCGTCCGTGCATTGGCGCGAACTGCCCCGCGTTATGGAGATCGTAATGTCTGCACCGAAGCGCACTCAGCTCCTTTTTGCTTGGGCGTGCCTCTCGCTTTTGCGCCCCATCGAGACCGTCAAAGTACGATGGGACTGGTTCGATGCTGATGTGCTCACCATCCCATCAACCGAGATGAAGAAAGCAAGAGAACATCGCCTGCCTCTGCTTCCGATCATGCTCGACGTCCTCCAGGCTGCAAAAGCCGAGTCACCACACCCCAAGTCGCCCTTCATCTGGGCCGGACGTGTGTCCGGCAAGCACATGAGCGAGCAGACGCTTGCGAAGTTTTTCCGCGGCACAGAGCTGAAAGGTCGTCTCGTAGCTCACGGCATCCGCTCCATCGGCCGCAGCTGGATGGCGGACCATGATGCGCCTTTTGAGGTCGCCGAAGCGTGTCTGTCACACGTGTCCGGGTCAAGCGTTTCGCGTGCTTATCAGCGGTCTGACTACCTCACACAAAGGCGCACTCTCATGGCCTCCTGGTGCTCTTATGTCTCGGACTGTGCCCGAGAAGTCGGCTTTTTGCCCGACATCTTCAAAGCTGACACAGCCTAGAGCTTTTGCCGTTTGGTCATTCGGATAGGGGCAGACCCAAGTCGAAACCTGGCTAAATTTCGACTCGTCTACACCTATTCGAATAACCGAACATCACTGGATGGTTCACACTTGGACGAAATAGTGGATGCCTGTCAAAAGTCGATGGCACGCTTTTTTATTTCAGTCAAGACGATCCGACGGCGGCGGCTACAGAAAGAGCTCTCGACGCACAACGTGCCGTCTTTGATCCTTCTCGAGTCGATCCCATGTACGGTAGAGCATCAACTGTCCAGGTGGCTTCGCTGAGACTGCTTCCGTGTATCAAATTTTGATACACGCCAATCCTCGCATTGACGCAGGCTGTACGGTCTCCGAACTACCGTAGATTGATCTCGATAGCTTGGCTTGAAAATTTCCGCCAACGGTTGCAGTTGTTCCTTTGCCGGGGTCGATGGTTATGTAATTTTTCCACTCATCGATCGCCTGGAATGCCCCTGAAACTGTCAGCGTAACTCCGTACGAAGAAGACAACTGCCCAATGATGTTCGGTCTGGCCGAACATCAGCGGTGGCTTTTCAAACGGATACCGTGGCATGGTGGGGACTGCAACGGGAGCATTTGGACACCCAGAGCCATGGAAAAAATTCATTGATTGGGGAGGCTCCGGAAGCGTTTCCGCCTATGACGGTGCAGGCTTCGATGCGAGCTGGTCAAATCAACTATTTGGTCAATCTCAAAGCGTTCAGCCAGCATCGATGCGGGCTCTTCCGTGTATCAAATCTTGATGCAGGCAAGCGCCAATAAAGATCTTGGTTGTACGATTGCTGACGCACCGTAAGTGGCGGAAGATCCAGAGGCGTCAAAACTGATCGACCTAAGGTACTTACCCGCAGCGTCTGCAAACCCAGCCCATCTTTGATCTACGTATTCCATTGACAAGGCTCCAGACTGGGACGGATTGCCGTTGCCTACACCAAGGCAATTTGTTGATGCGATTCCGCCAGTTATGTTCGGACCGAACATCATCGGTCATGCCTCCTCTTTTGCCTCGTGGGAAGGCGGAGAGTTTGATGGAGTTTTGATCAAATACGATGGAGGAAATGCCAATATAGCGGGTGGAAATGGGGCAGCGATCAACGCAACCGTAGGTTTTGATGCGCATAAGGGCAACTCAAGTTTCGGAGCTTCTGAAACCGTTCAGCCACCGGCCTTACTTGGTCTTGCCTGCATCAAGACCTAAATCTTGATACATACCAATGAACGCAAACTGGCGGGCTGAACCACGGTTGATGATCCATAAATTTCGCTGCTTCGGTTGGCAGATAGAGCAAGTTTTTGAGCGCCATTGGCGGTGATGTCTCCGTTCACTGCGTAGTATTCACCTCCATCCTTATAAAAGGAGCCTGACACAGAACCAGTTCGGTTTATGGCACCAATATCGCTCTGCACGTGATATGTACCGGTGATGTTCGGACTGCCCGAACATAAGTGGTCAGCACAACGTCCCAAATGGAAACCGGTCGGGTGACGCGCTATATGTAGACGTTCGAGGTTGCTTTGGGTACGTAAGCCAAGCAAGCCAAACAGGCAATGCGGGAGATGAAGGCGTAGGCTGCCGAATCGACATCAATGCGTCTCGGTCTTCCGCAATCTTTGGCGTATCAACTACTGTACAGCCTGCCTCAATTAGATACTTGCCTTGCATCAAATTTTGACGCAAGCGAGCACACGAACTGATGCTGGCTGTACGGTTGTTGCCGCTCCGTAAATACCTGCAGACCGCGAGGCATCAAAAGTAATTCGTCCAACTTGACTACCGGTAGAGTGCCCTCTTGCCATTGTTTGCAGGTTGCCGGAGTCGGAGAAAAAAGCTCCGCTCAACACCGAATATCCATCGAGAATTTCGATCCCATACGGGTTATCGACGCCACTTATGTTCGGACTGCCCGAACATCACTGGAACTTACAGATCGATGAACTGCATGAAAATGGTCGAAACCTCTGGGGCTATTTATAAGTCTGGAGACTCTTACGTCGACAATGCGCCTACGGTCTTAGAAGCTGGCGGCTTAGCGCTTGATGCCTCTTTGTCGTCGGCCATTTACGGCAGAAGCCAAACAGTGCAGCCTAATTCCTTACAGCTTCTGGCATGCATCAAGATCTAAACCTTGATGCATGCCAATCCTCGCATCGACGCTGGCTGGTTTGTCTGACTTGCTCCGTAAATCGCAGAGACCGAAGAAGCGTCTAGCAAAATGGTGATGCCTGAGCCCGAACCTCTGCTGGCCGTAGCGTTCCCGGCTTCGCTCGTAAACGCTCCTTCAACGTTGCCTCCAGGTGAGGAGTAGGGCCTGATCGCGCCAATGATGTTCGGTAACCCAGGCTCAACAAATTGTCCGACGCTTCCGGCATCCGTCGTGAGCTCGATAAAGCGCCCATCCAGATCCGGCACATTGAAAGTCGTCGAACCGTCACCAGTGCCGTATTTCGTACCGTAAATTGAGAACAGGCCTGCATACGTTGTGCGCGAAAGTTCGCGCCCGTCAGCAACGATGGCACCTTCCGGAGGCGTGTCACCCGGCCACGGGAAAATCATTCCCGTAGGCATTGCCGGCGGAATGAGGGCAGCAATGGCTTTTGCCACCAAGTACGGGGTCATCAAGAGGTTTTTCGCCGTGCCGGCAATCGCCTGCTGTTCATTTGCAATTGCCGCCGCTGCCAATCGATCAAAAGCGATCACACCTTGCTTGATGCGGTCATTGCCGATCGTTGCCGTTTTAATCTTCGAGCCATCGATCGAATTTTCAAGAGCCCAATCAAAGGATCGTAGGCATTCCAAATACTGATTTTCCTGCTTCGGATCCTCGGTCTTTGAGCACGCCGAAATGATTTGTGAGCGCATCAGGCTCACCAGATAGAACCAAGCAGCACCCGGCAAAGTTGCTTCAAAACCCTGCTCCGGGTTGCCATCCGTCGGATAACCGAAAGATGTCAGTTTGGTCAAGTCCGGCTTGGTTTCAACACTATCCGCACACCAATATGATTTCATACCAATTTCCCCTATTCTGAGTAAATAAATCTGACCTTCGTATGCGCCGGGCAGAACTCTTTGATTAAACATTCGAGAGCAGAATTCCCCCAGGTTGCCAGCCGCTCATTGACGCGACTACGGCATGAAAAATTCACAGGCTTTCCGCTGTCGTCGTGTAACACGACAAAGAACCAATGCGTGCGCCACTCTTTGCTGTAGAGACGCTGATCGACTCGACTGCGGCACTTGAACGCGCGCTTCTCTTCAATCGATGCCTCAGCCCCCATTTCGGCGGCCAACCCAATTAAAAAGGCGCGGGATGAAAGTCCTACGCCTTGGATCTTTTTAACCAGAATCTGCCGAAGCTTTTCGTCAGTCAGCGACTCGACAAACGCCCGGATGCAATCGCTGGGAACACCCCACACACTCAACCATTGCCTGAAGAGCAACGTCGTCTGACGTGGATCCGCCTCATCGATCAGCTGCTCGGCCTTGTCATCAGCTCGCGACAGAGAGTCCGCCATGGCCATCATCAGCTGCCCCATCACGGACTCATCGCTAAACGCCTGTTCCCAGATCGTTCCTCGAGGCAGCAAAGAAGCCAACTGCAGCCGATAGTTCTCTGTTGTCATTGCCATGTCACGTCTCCGAGAACGGCCAGCTCACCGGTCGAGCAAACGATGTTCTCCGTCGGCGAAACCAGTACATGGTCAACTTCGCCGGCAGCGCCGCTGATGGCCGCCCGGAGCTGACTGATAAAAATGGTGCCGCCCGGAGTGGCGACATTGAAAAGAAAGTCGCTGATCGCGGCCTTGACCGCACACCGGACGGTGTCCGTGTCCGGGCTCAAGCCGTTGATCACGATGTTGATCTGCTTCTTGATCGGCGACACTACGAAGACCTCAGCCGTCACCGGCCGAAGGCTGTCAATGTATTCCTGGACAGTATCGAGCAGAGTCTCGTTCGGAAAAATGCCAGCCTGGTCAGAAGCGATGTAGACCGTCACCTGCCCCTCCAAAGGAGCGTTCGGCATGCACCAAGCGCGGGTAACACCATCGCACTCCAACGCCCAGGCAACGTAGTCTGCGGCCGTGCCGGCACGCGGCGGCGTGCGCATTCTCTGCAACACACGCTCGCGCAGCTCGCTGTCCGTCTCGACGTCGGTGCCGCCAGAAAGACCGCCTTCGGCAACCGTTGCTTTCGACTCGAGCCTGGCAACCGCCTCGACCAATGTCAATTCGACGCCGGCATCAGTGTTTGAATCAGATCCGCCGTCAACCGCAACGACCTGAACAGTCGCGGACGTACCATCGATCCGGGTCGTTTCGGCGACCGCAAAGAGCTTCCCGTCGGCTCGCTGGAGCTGCATGCCGACCGAAATTTCGGAGGCATCGGTGCCATAGATTGTGATGTTCCCAACCGCCGGTGCGGCCGGCTTTCTTGACATACCCCACAGACTCGCATGCCGGTCCAAAAACTCGGAGTCGGCGGTGTCCGGGAGGATCTGCCGGGCAATGTAATCCTGATAGCCGTAGAGCCCATGCACTCCGCCGGCGACCACATGAGCAATCACCCCAAGAACGCTTGCCGGCAGACGTGCATCGACACCCGGCAATCGAGCATTGATGTCACTTTTCGCTCGGTCAACAAGCTCTCTGAGAGTCGGTTTTTCAAATGCCATTTATCTGTCTCCAAACGTATTGATACCGTCTGTTCTGTCCGTTTCTCGCGATGTCAATCGCAGCAGTAATTTGATGCTTGCGAGAGTCTGGCGTGCATGTCACCGTCACCGCCCTGGCAATGTTCTGATCCAACAGCCACTGCAACGCCTCTTCGATGTATTCCTTGAGCGCGGCCACCGTAGCCGGGATCACCTTTTCTCGCCGAAGCAACCAAATCCGTGAGCCAAGAGGCATATCCATCAGAGCATCCATCCAACAGCCACGACGGTCGTCTGTGCCATCCGGAACGACGTCGTCGTCCGACGCTCGCCGATCTGTAAAGAGACTGATCAGAACCGCCGTTTCCAAATCGCGATCGGTCGCCAGATCTCCTTTTGTCACGACAAAATCCCCTGCCTGGGAGATGTTGTCGTAGGTCATTCGAATATCCATTTACATCTCCTGGTTGGGAGGTTGCGTCGAACCTCCGGACGCATTCGTCTCAGGATGCGTATGCGAGTTGAAAGTTCCTCGCATCTGCATCATGGTTCTGGCCCCGTTACCCCCGGAATGATCCTGAACGTCCCCGGTCACCTTCATGACGGGCGTGTCAAATGTCAGATCATTGATCTCAAAAATCCCTGTCGACGCCTTGACGTTGAGCGTGGTGGCCTGCACATCGACGTCCGGAGCGACCACCGAAACCTTGCCGCCGGATGTGATGGCGATTTGCTTGCCTCGCAAGAATTTGATCGTGTCTCCTTCATCGGTATAAAGACACACCTCGCCGGGCTGAAGCTTTTTGACTCGAAAACGGCGATCATCGGTCGCGATGATCAAACCGGCAGAACGCTCGCCGCCCAAAAAGACCGCCACACCTTCCGCACCCGAGAGCGGTACGGACGTGAATCCGTACTGCTGGATGCGCTCGATGTCTTCGAGCACTTCGCCGGCAAGCCCCTGCACCTGTGCCGTCTGGATGGTTTTGTCATCATCAACGATCGAGAGTAGGACTCTGCCGACCATCAGCCGGATACGGTTTCGCATCCGAGCTACAAAAGCGTTTAGTGTTCTTTCGTCAATCATTTCAAGTTGTACCTGGAGTAAGACGGCGGAACCTTTTCGACAATCACCGGCTGCGGCGCATACGCCTGCGGATCGACCAATCGCAAGCGAGTAATCGACCCTGCGTCCGTAAGCTGCATTGCGACGTCGGTGATGAGCATTTCGTTGGCCAACTTCAGGTGTTCGTCGACCACCGACACAATCGTGTTCGGCCGCCATAAATCACCGTTGTCATCCACCCAGCCGACCACCGTGACTTCTGCAACCCGCGAGGCCGCCAGACGCGTCGCCGCTTCCCACTCCGCCCGGGTCCGGCAGTACGAATTGGTTGCTTGGGACTCGGCCAGAATCATCAGCGGCCGGTAGCGCTTCATGGATCCGGACACACTTGCCTCGGCCTTGGTGAGAACCGTTGCGGCCGGCTGCAACCCCGTCAGGTCGAAACTGTTCATGTCAGGCATCGACACCTGCGACTTGACCGTGATCTGTGAGTAGAGATCCTGAGCAGAATCGGTCAGGGATCCGGAGAGGATGTTTTCACCAGAGCGCAACACCGTCTGCACTCGCTTGGCCATGCTCGCCCGGGTAGCCACAAGTCGGCCACGGCCATCCGACATCAGCAGCACGCCGGCAAGGCGCGCGCCTTTTTCGATGGTCTGAAAAACGGACTCTCCCGTCTGCACCACGAAATGCTTAATTAACAGGTCAGAAACAAACTCTTCTACGAACTCAATTCCGAACGGTTTGATCAGGCGCCGCACGATCTCGCCAAGGCGTAGATTCTTAAGCGTCATATTGTCCGCAGAGCAGTCGATCAGGTCGGCCGTCTTGTCTCTGCCACGCACGGAAATGCTGTGAGAGTTCGCAGAATAACTGCTGTTTACAGAGTCTATATAGCCTGTTATCACAGGCTGATCACAGACCGTCACCTCACAGAGTGCCCCCGGCTTGATCGGCCACGCCGTCGATTGCCCGGGCCAGCGCTCCGTCACGTTGAGATCAAAGCCGCCGGAAGCCGCCCGCATCGATCGGCGAACGCTCACCTCAAGCCACCCAGAGTAGACCTTTCCGTCAACCTTCAAACAAACCTTATTCATAGACAACCACGCTCAAGTCTTTGTCTGCCGGCACGAAGCCCGGATGCCGGACGCCGTTGCGCTGGCAGAGTTCATCCTCACGGCCGTCTTCGCCCCAATCGTCACCGTAAAAGCGATGCGCCAACACGATAGCCGGCAACACCCGATTGACCTTGACGGATCGAACCGACGGGATTCTCGGCGTGATTCCATCAAGATGCACTAGCACGGCATCACGCAACTTCAGCAAAGAGGTTCTTGGCTCTTCGCCAAACTCTTCGTCAAAGAGCAAGGTGTCGACAAGCTCGACAATTTCCTTTCTGGCTGTAGCCGCATCGTCGAGCGTGAAAACCTTGTCTGTATCAGCCGTCCCGGCAGACGTTTCGATGCCGGTCTTGCCGGCAGATGGATCGGCCGCCTGAGCTTCTTCGACTGCCGCAGGGATCAACTTCGCCACCTCTTGGATCTGCCGCGAAACAACGGCGCCGGCCACGAGCTTTTCCAACGCGTACGCATTAGTGTTTGTGCGCTGCCGGATCTCTCCGTTCATGTTTTCGCTCTCGATTCTCGGAACCTTGAAATCGGCCAGCTCGCCAATGACCTGAGCTTTGTTGATGCACATCAGAATGCCCTGAGCGAGTTCAGAGGGCGCCGCCAGTTTGCTTGCGAGCACTTCCGGCAACAGCACTTTGAGGTCAGACGACACGGCGGAGCGAATCCAGCCAAGCGCGCCAAGCGCCATGTTCTCGTATTCCATCAGCGCGCTGATGGCATCCATGGCCGCATCCGGCACGTAGTCTCCGAGCCCCGAGACATCGAACGTCTCAGCAAACCAGTCCTTGAGATCATCAAGGAACGTCCCCTCGGCCTCTTCGACCGCCGCGACAGTATCCTCGGTCACCTCCGGAGCGTTCAGTTCGCCCGCCTCGACAAAGGTTGCCGAAATGCGAGCCATGCCGCCCTGCTGCGACGTTTCGCTGACATCGATGTCGCTGGACACGGTGACCACGAGCGAGCCGTAATACGGATGAACCAGTTGTCCGGCGCCGGGCGTCTCCAGTGCATCGATCAGCGCGTCTCGGTCCTTCATGTAGTCGGGGCCGAGTACGAACGCTTCCAAGCGATAGACCCGCGCTTTCTTGCCAAGGTCTTCGACGTATGGCTTCTCGCGCTGCGGGTACTCATGGATAGCCAGACGTCGTCCAAAAGTAAGGGTGCCGCCCTCTACATAGAACGACACCCCGCGAAAGCTGGCCGGCCGAAGTTCATCTCTCCAAGCCATCAATCACCTCCACACATCACAAGGCCTTGCGACGCATCCAGTTCAACATTGCCCTCACGACTCACCTCGCGAATAACCGCTCGAGATCCTTGTCGGGACTCCACCTCGACACGCACGCAAGCTTCCGCCCGGGCATCACGCTGCTGAAGCGTCCGGGCCGCCGCATAAGGATCGTATCCGACACCGGCCGCACGCTGTGCTGCATCTCTTCCCTGGTCATCATCGTCACCAAACAGCGCATTCCAAACCGACGATCCGAACTCTTTGACCTTCGAGACAATCGAATCCCAATTGCGGTAGATCGTCAGCACGCCGCCGGCAATCGTTGCGACAATCGGAACGATGCCGGCAAAGGCCGTTCCGACCCCCAAAATCAACGGGGCAAATCGTCCGACCACTCCTCCGATAGTGCCAAGGACGCCAAGCACCGGCCCGAGCGCCGTAACCACCGACGGGATCATAGTGACCAAACGACCAACACCTGCCACTATAGAAAAGACGGGCCCAACCAACGGCAGCAAAAGCGGCATCAACCCGGCGATTGCCACCCCAACGGATCCGAAGTGCTCTTCAATCCATTGAACCGCTTGGCCAACCATGCTCAAACCGCTCACAAATCCGCGGATCAGCACAAAGACCCCCTGCGCAAGAGACGGCAGACTTTCAGCAAAAGATCTCAGCGCTTCGCGGATGGAAGCGCTTTGTTCCGGATCTTTCAGGTACCCGGAGATCTGCTGCAGCACCGGCAGCAGCGCCTGCGCTGCAGACAACCCAAAATCAAGCTTGATGCTCTCAACAACCTCGCCGACATCCGACCATGCTTTCGAAAAGCTCCTGGCCGTTTGCAGCTGGCTCTGCGACAGCAACGTCCCCTCAGCCCGCATCTCCTGCAGTTTCTGGTTGTAGGCGTCCGGGCCTTGATTCAGGGTGTTCAGGAAGTACGAGCCATCCTGCCCCATGGTCTTCATTAGGATGGCTTGTTTGGCCAACTCGTTCGTGTTGGCCGGATTGGCAAACGCTTCCGACATTTGCCGGATCACTTCCACCGGATCCATCCGTTGGAGTTCCTGCACTGACAGACCGACTTGACGGAATGCGTAGGCAAGCTCCGGATCCCGCGAGGCCGTCTGCATGGAAATAGCCAGTTGATTCAGAGCCGTCGCGGCGTTTTGAACATTGCCGCCGGAGGTTTTGATCAGATCTCCGAAAACCTGGATCTGCTCGGTACCGACACCAAATCGGTTTGAGAGTTGCGAGACGGATGTGCTGGCATCCTGAAGCATCATGGTCATTTGTGCTACGGCCGCCAATGCACCACCGAAGATTGCCGTTGACTGAAGCGTCATCAGTGAAGTACCGACGCCTGTAGCAAGCCCTCTCAAACCTTCCCCTATCCGAGAAAGACCTCCGGAGTTCAATCCGCTGATCCCGCGCCCTAACCCCGAGAGACCTGAAGAAATTCGGGATAAAACCGCGCTAGCGTCGTCTCGCGCGACAACCCGTAAGGTAGTTGTTTGTTCAGCCATGGTACAAAAAAGGGCGGCCAAAGCCACCCATCAGAAGATTCGTTTACTGCGGGACTCACACCCGCAAAAATCAAAGGAGCCGTTTCTTCGCCGCCTCAACTATCCCTAGCGACAGAATCACGGCAACTGCCGCGCCGGCCAAAACAGGCAAAACCGCCCAAACTCCCGCGGCAATGAGCACGACAAGTGCTACAACGGAAAGTGCAAAACACAGCCGCAAGAAATCCCCTTCCCGGTAACCGCCGGCGTCAAGCGAAGCCTTAAGCAGCTCTTTTCTGCACTTGAAAGCTTCGGCAAAAACACGCGTCAAGTGGTAGCCGCCCCAACAGACGGCCACCAATGCCATCAGCGATGCGAAAACGACTGAAAAGGTTGCGGCCACTGCGGCTGTCCTCCCATGGTTGAATCTGAACCTCTATTCAAATTCTCGCATATTTTCTCAGCCTCTTGAGTCCAGAAATTCATTTCGGAGGCATCCATTTCCCAGATCTCCGAAGGCTGAAAATGGAAAACAGCCGCCATCATCACGGCGCAATACTTCCAGTCATAACGAGGAAAAAACCTGTTGACTCATTGAGCAATCGAGACAGATCCTCGAAATCAAGTTCGTCAATGGTCGTTTCCGGAACATCGCAGCAAGCGGCCAGCACCGGGTACAGCACCTCGAGATTGTTGGACGCAGCGATGTTCATCTTGCGCAGCTCTTTGCCTCGCGGCCGGCGAAGCGTGAGCTTGGTAATTTCCACGCCCTCACTCATCACCGGGTACTTGAGATCAATGACCGCGACAATTCGATCTTGTGACATTCTTACTCCTTAAGACTGCTCGACAGGATGGCCAAACAAGCGGATCGTGCATTTGCCGTCCGAAGTTACAGCCGGCGGTTCCGCAATCGTCGAATCGCGCATCACGAAAACCTGACCGGTGTTGTACTGCACCGTGACGACGATATTGGTCGCGTTACGGAGCGCTTCCAGATCCGTGTCCGACGCAACGCGGATCGTCGTTTCGATCGATCCCTCTTTCGGACGTTCCGTGTAGCCAACGAACCCTTGATCCGTAACCACTGCTTCTCGCGTGTAGCCCCCGAAATCGAGCTTTGTGGTCGTCGGATCCGTTTCCATGAGCGTCCCGTCAATTCGGACCCAAACGCGGGAAAGAAAAATCTTTGCCATTGCTTCAACTCCTTAAAGACGGAACTCGGTCTTGGCCGCAAATACACGGAACTGATTGACCAGATCGGGCGGCAGAAGCACGTCGACGCGGTTGACGTCATCGGCATTGCGCTCAACGATGAGCTCGTTCTTGAACTCTTCCGTATCCTCGACAAGCCCGGCATCCACCCAATCCTTGTGCAGGGCCACGAGTTCAGCCTTGATCAACTTGGGCGAGACCATCGCCTGCCCCGGCGGGATCTCCGTTTCGTCACCACAGAGCTTGTGGCGCGGGAACTTCTGCGAGATACGCGCACGCACCTGGTAACGCAGACGCGAGAGTGTGGCCATCGTTTCGATGTCGCGGTAGCTCGGATCCGTCAAGCCGGACGAGTTCTGCGTGTAAGTCGTGACCGCACGTTCGATGACCACATTGCCGCCGGCATCGACCTTCGTCGTGGCACCGCCGTAGGAGAGAATGTTGTTTCGCTCCTCGCGGATAAAGCGCACGGACTCTGCTGCCGGAAGACGTCCGGTAAGAACCAGAGTCTGCACCGGGCGAGCCGGGTCGATGTTGAGATAGTAGGCGCACGTTGCTCCGGCAAGGGCGGCTTTGAGGTAAACCGGTTCGGGTTCACCGCCCGCCTCAGCCGTCCAGACCGTCACGTGCGGGCTGTTGCGCGTGCCGAGCTTGGTATTGATCTCGCCGACCGTGCCGCGGAAGCCGACGTGCAGATGACCGTCGTTCTGATACATCGGCCCCCAGCGCTTGTCGAGTTCGGCCTCGAGTGCAGCAAGCACCGTGTCATCCGCCCAAGCGCAGATCATCGTGTTGTACTGCTTTTCATCAAGCGCCGCGATAGCGTCATCAATGTCTGGCGTTCCGGATCCGCCGGTACAGGAAACACAAACCACAGAAATGCCCTGGACATCCTTCTGACTCGAGTAGTAGTTCGTGCGCAGATCGATGTCGTTGCCGATCGTGCCTTTGTGTCGGCACGTCACTGTCACCACGCCTTCTGCGGCGGAAGCAGTAACCGGGAGCTCGAGCTCGGCGTTGATGGCCGTCTCGATCGCTTCGGCCACATCAGTAGCCTCATCGCCCAATGCCACGCCAACCTGCACAAGCTTGCCTGCCACGTAGAGCGAGATCGTACCGCTCTCAGTTGCCGTACCTGTCACGGTCACCGTACCCTTAGCCGCAGTGCCTGCCGAAGGATCTTCAATCGGTACCACCCACGTTTCAATCGTGCGCGTGATTTCAAAGATCGACTCAAGCATGGCAGCACCAATGCTGCCAAGTCCGAAGACATCGACGCCTTCGCTCGAACGCGTCACCATGACGGGCGTGTTTGCCTTGCCGGTGCCGGTCGAAAGCTTCGGCGCAAAGAGCAGAATGCGCGCCGTTTCATTGACCAAGCCACCGACAGCCTTGGAGTTGTCGAACTCGACGTACTGCCCGGGCGTGAGCAGATTGATCGGGATCTGATTAAAGCTGATGCTCATTTCTGCACCTCGTTGTCTTCAACCTTGCGCACATCGCCCGCAGCAATGCGGCGCCGCCAAAAAGAAGTGGCCTGAACCTTCATCGGCTCGGCCACCTCTCGCCCGGTTTCCGGAACGCGCACCAAACGTCCCTTGACCGGTTCAATGCGAATAAATTTCTTATCCATTCGTACCCTCCGGGTATAGATCTTCAACACGGAATTGCGCCTCGGCTTTACCGTCCGGACCGTCACGGTCTCCGACGTCGATGTCGCCGTAGACACGCTTAAGCGGCACACCGTCTCCGGAAACGTCCGGCTCAAAGAGATAAACCGCTTCGTACTGGAGAACGGCCGCAGCGGTTTCTCGATCCGGCGCATCGTCGGCAGTCAGCTCGTATCCCTGATAGCTCAATGGCTCCGTGAGGAGCCCCGATAGGTAGTAGCTGTCCGACTGGCAAAGCTGCTTTTCAATGAGCGTTGCGATCTCGTTGGCTTCGGCCTCCGGATCGTCACTGTCGTCGACGTAGATCTCGATCTGAAGCGACAACGTGCGGCGCTCCTGTCCGGCATCGCTGTAGAGTTCGCCGGTTTCCGAGTCGGCCAGTACCCGGACAAACGGGCACCGGCTCACCTCTAGCGGCTTGAAGCGGCCGACCACAACATGGTCAATTCCGTTGATTTGAGAAAGGAGACGGCAAATCTCATCTCTGATCTGGATTCTCTGAGCCATCACACCTCCTTGACCGGAGCGCGGATCAGATTGCCGTCTGCCTCTGCCTGAGGCGGTTGCGTGATGCGGTACTTCCGCGCACCAACCGTCACAATGTCCTTCTCTTTTGCTTCCGACCATTGCTTGGCCGGCCAGACGAGGGAGCGCTCGGAAACAATGAGCATGCCTCCCTGCACCGTCGTGTCCGGCTCATCGATCATGACGCGGCCCGAAACACCGTTCAGGACCGCGTCTTTAGCAAAGTCCGAGAAGAAGGTTCCCCAATCTTCCTCAAACATTGTTAGCCGCCAACACCGCCCGCTCCAGCCGGCGGCACAAACGACGGATCGAAGTCCTTGACGACCGCGAAGGCGTTGGGGCGACGAACCGCGATGTCAAGGTTCTGCAACGCACGGATGGCCAGACCGCCGGATGCGAACGAATCGCCATAGGGGTTGGACAGAACTTCCACCACACCCCACTCGCCAAGAAGCATTTCGTTCCAGGCGCCAAAAATGAGAGCCGAGCACTTCTTGGATGCCGTTCCCTTGGTGAGATTCGACGGAACCAAAGTGGAGTCTTCCACGCGATAGCCGTTGAGCGTATCGGGAGCACCTTCGGCAATGGCGAGCTGCCAGAGCGGGCGGCCGGTCGAGTCGCAGAGTTTCTTGAGGTAACCCTTGGTTGTCGGATTGACCAGGTAAGCAAAGCGACCGTTGCGCACCTTGGAATTGCGAACTGCGGTTTCCATGTCAACGAGGGTATCCCAGGTGACAAGACCGCCATTGGTGCCAAGTTCAATCGTGCCGACACCGGTCAAGTTGATGAGGCCGGTCGGCACATCGCCGTCAGACGAATCGCCATTGATTGCTGCCGTATCCACCGCTTCGGCCAGAGCACCGAAGAAATCATCGCGAACGAGTTGCTCGGCGTCCGGGCTCGACTGCATCAAGAGCGAGCGCGGAACGGTAGTCAAAGCGCCAACCTGCTTCATGCTCATCGTCACATTGCCAAACGTGTAGTCGCTGGCCGTGATGTCCTTGTCAACGCCCCAGTAGGTCGTTGCGCCGCCGGTGCCCTTCGGGATGTCGACATTGCCGCGCAGGCCGCTCAGCGTGCGAGCACCGAGCGAAACGAGCACGGAACGTTCGCGCAGATAGCTCACGTACTCTTCAGCGTGGTGTTCGGTCGGGATGAGGCTGTCGTTACCAGTCCAAGCGCGAGAACCAAGATCGGACGGAATGTAGAGGCCACCCGTATCGGCAAGACCGTAGCGGCGCTGTAGTTCCTGGGAAACCTCGCGTTCAAAGCTGCCGCTGGAAGAGTGGTTGGCCATCGCTCGGAAAGCACGCAGCAGCGAATACTGCTGGCGCTCGCGAGCACTCATGTCGATGGCGATAGACGCAGCCGGCTTTGCGGCCTGAGCGCGGTAGTTTTCGAGAATGTGCTGACGCACCTGATCGACCGTCAGGCCTTCGGAAACCGCATGGTTGCGGTAGTTGTCATCCACGCTGTGCTGACGGCAAAGCGCATCAATTTCCGCCGTACGAGCGCGTTCTGCGCTCACTGCATCCGCAATCGCGGTCTTGTTGTCGTTAACGTCCATAGTGAAATCTCCTTGCGCAGAGCGCACGTTTTCGCCCTTGTTTGTCTGGGAAAGAGCTCTACCCACACCAACGGTCGGATCCGCCGGCACCGTGACGAGGCTGACTTCGAAAGGTTCCCAGTCGGTCGCCCGGAAGTGGTCTTTGCTCTCTTCGCGGTAGTCATAGATCTGGTACATGAAAGAAACATTCGTGAGAATTCCGTCGCGTACCATCTGCTCGCACTCGGCGCCACGCGAGGTCTTCGCGAATCGCGCCACACAGTGCAGCCGGCGATCGTCGCCGAGCCACACTCGTTCGACCTTCCCAATCAGGTCGTCTCGGTTGTGGTTGAAGAGCAGCGGCATATTCTGCTGTCGCTGCCCCAACCGGACGCTGCCGGGCGAGTGGTCGAGCACTTCCTCGTAACCCCAACGCTCAACAGGCTCTTCGGATGAGAAAGACATCTCAATTTCGTGAGAGTCTTCCGCCCCTTCTCCAACCTCTCGAGCGACCGGGACAAGCACGGCGGTGCGAACGCCGGGCTTTTCTTCCGTTGTCAAAATGCGTTTCGTCATTTCGATCCTCATAAAAAAGCCTGCTTACCGCAGGCTCGCTACTCATTCTGTTTGTCCGGCACCTCAATGACCTGTTGGTCGGCCGACTGTTCTTCGTTTGTCGTCAGACTCAACCCCAACTCATTGATGAAGTCGAGTTCCTTGCGGCGCGCCTTGAAGACGTCTTCTGCGTCGAGCCCGCCGCCGGACTGTGCAATGACGTCCGAGATCGTCGTGAAGCCCGCCTTGACCGCCTCGCGATACGCGGCCACTTCCTTGGTCGGATCGACCCAAGACCATCCGGGCGGACGGAACCGCACGGACATCAGCCAGGCCTCTTCTTCGAGCGCGGCCTTCGGGATGTCGATCACCTTGGCCAATGTGGCCGCACGGAACCAGTGCATGAAAAGCGGATACAGGAAGCGCCGGATCAGCCACTGCTGCAGCACTCGATACCCCTGTCGGTCATCCAATATCGACAGACGGCTCGATGAGTAGTTGCTCTTCGAGTAGTCCTTCGACAAGGCCTCATAGGAGACGCCGACGCCGGCAGCGATTTCTCGGACCATGAAGCGCAGGAACGTTTCGGCCGCCGAGTTCGGACGCCCGGGCGTGAATCCGGAAAAGGACTCGCCGTCACGCAGCTTCCAGATCATCCCCGGCTCCATGTGGAAGCGCTCATCGGCTTCCTCATCATCGACGTCGTCCGGGTTGGAATCGTCAGGCTTCTGGATAAAGCCCATCACGTTGGCCGAAGATCTCGCTGCCACCATCTCGCTCATCGTGTACTGATCGGTGTCCCGCAAGCGCAGGATGACCGTTGACATCCACGGCTCGCCACGCGTCTGTGGCCAACGGTTGCAGATGTAGAGGTGGCAGCACTGATCGGCAGGGATCCGAACCATTTCCGAGCTGTTGTAACCTCGGAAAATGCCGTCGCCCGGATGTCCCCGATAGACCCAGTAGGCCTGTGGCCGTCCCCAGGAATCCATCTCAACGCCCATGCGCGCGGTGTTTCCATTGGGCAATGTCACCGTGGTCTGTGAATCGACAAGGCGCTCGGCCTCGATCACCTCGATAGCCATCGGCACTTTGGAGTGACCGAAGGCCTGCGGCACGAATCGGATCAGCACTTCGCCGGCTTCAAAGACCTCGCCCACGGCCAGCCGCAGGATGTCGGTAAGACTCAGCAGGCCGCTGACGTGGCACCCGTCACCATTTGCCCACAACCACCACTGCTGCTCGATGAGATCGTTTTCTCGATCCATACGACGTCCGCCGGTATCCGTCCGGACGCACTGCAACCCGATGCCCTGCCCCACGATGTTGCCCTGGAGCAGATCCCGGATGCGTTTGGCATACGAGTTGTCGCGCACCAGAGACCGAGATCGATTGCGAAGGACTCGAAGGCCGCCCCGCAGCTCGGCATCACTACTCGTTGTAGAGGTGATCCAGTCCGCATTGAAGCGAGTCTTCTTTGCACCGCCGTAAGACCGACGATGAAATCGCGGCTCCTTGCGCACCTGCAGCGGTGTGTCGCGCTTGAAAATTTTCAAAAGATTCATTTAGAAACTCACCCACATAATTGAGGATCGGCCTCCGTTCTTCTCGGCCTGCACACGGCGCCGCCAGTAGCGAACGATGTCCAGGATCTCGGTTGCCGATGAGAACGTCATTGATCGACCGTTGATCGTGTAGGACTGAACGCGCTGGCCTTTTTCGTTGTAACTGGCCAGCGCTTTTTCAGCTTCCTCGAGAGCCTTTTCGGCCAACGTCCGGACGTCGTGTCCGGACTCGATTTCATCGATCGACGGCAGTACCTTGAGGCGACCGATTCGAGTCGTCTGCTGAAATCCCTCACGCGTGAAGCGATAAGAAACCTCATAGAGGCCGGCTTCAAGCTCGCTGCTAGTCTTGGCGTCCAGCGTGACGCGCCAACTGTCAGCCTCGGCCGCAGCAAAGAAACTGCGCTTGACCGGTCCGACCAGAAAGACTGCCAGTTTCGTCGATTCGGCATCCATGCTCGAGCCGTCTGCCGCTTTGAAAGGCGGCACCACCCAAGTGGCCAAATCGCCCTTTGTTAACTCTTTGATCACCAAATTCCTCCACCATATCCACGGCGTTTCTTCTTGCGAACCGGCTGTGCGGGTTGTGCCGGCACAGTCTCAGCCGGTGCTGACTGCGGCGGCTCAATGGCCTGCGGCGTCGACGATGCCGGCGGAACCGCGCTTTCGACAATGGTTCCGAAAATGTCCGGTTGTCGGATCTTTTCTTCGTAGGCTCGCCAACGCGTCTCACCCCACAAGTTGATCTTCAAAGATCGAGCCGCATGCAAGGCGTAAACCTCGCAGTCAAGCGCTTCGTTTCGCTCACCCGATTTCTTCTGCCAAACCTTGCGGTTTCTGATGCTTCGATGCGGCGCCTTGACTTCGGAAAGCAACTGGCCGAAGTAGTCCGGTCGAACACCCTTGTAGAAGTGGAATCGCGCCGGACCGCTGCCGGTCAATCGGATGCGACCGGCAGAAGCATCAACACCGAGCAGCAAATCCTTAGCTCGATCAACGCCCACGATGAACGGCCGCACGCCGAACTTCCAAGCCTTGTTGTGCCGGTTCTTGTCAATCGACGTCTGAGGCGAGTTGAAGATTTCCGCCCTGTCCGTGCTCGAACCCTTGATGGCCATGAATCCTCGATTCATGCGCTTACGCACGAAGCTGTAAACAGCGTCTGATGTCTGACCGTCCGACGAGTCGATCGAGGCCGCGCTGATACGCATGGCCGCACCGTTGACGTGCCTAAAATTCTGCGAAAGAAACCGGTCAAGATCGACCCAGGCGCCGGCTTCGGCAACGGCCGTCTGACCGTGGATTTCTCCCCAGTGGACGAGCCAACTCTCTTCACCTCGCCCCCACGCCCGGACAATCACTGCCAGTCGATCATGCTGAACGTCGATGCCGGCTGTCAGGATCAGCCCGCCTTCCGGCACTGTCAGTTCGTCGTAGTCCTCTGCTCTGGCCTCGAGCTCTTCCGCACTCGGAAGGTCAGACGTAAAGGCATAGGCAAGGCCCAGCTGATTGTTGACGAACGATCTCATCTTGGAGTCGTCGCCCTCGTTCATGGCCTTTTCGGCCGTCAGGTACTTCTCGACCAGAAAACGCAGCTTCGAACCAGCAAAGGTTGAATAGATCTCGTTGATGTAAAAGCCGGCAATGCCGTGAAAATCAGCCTGTGCTTCCCAACGCCCCTGCCGCACGGCCGAGTTCTTTTCGGCGTCCGACCACAAGGCTCCACAGTGCGGACAGACATAGGCCGCTGTGTCCGGGAGCGCATGGCCAAAGACCTCGTGATTCACCGTCGCATCGCTCTGCCACCGGACGTTTTCCCAGCGCAAATCTTGCCACTCACCGCAGTGCGGGCATGGAACCTTGAAGATGCGCTGATCGCTTGCGCGGTACGCTGAATCAACGCGGCTCAAGCCTTCAATGGTCGGCGTGCCGCCAAAGATCACCTTGCGGCGCGGAAACGTCTTGGTACGTTCTTCGAGCAACGTGATGGTGTCGCCCTGGCCATCCAAATTCGCATTGCAGTCGTCCGGCTCTTCAACGGCCACCACCGGCGCCGGCGTCGACTTCACAGAGGCTGCCGAGTTGGAACCCACAAGCTTCAAAAAGCCGCCCGGGAATGTCTTCATTGCCCAGCGGTTGTCGGCGCTCTTTCGGTTCGAAATCGGAACCCGGCTTCTGAGCTCCGGCGTCACCTCCACCATCGGGATGAACTTTTCCTGGTTGAACTCTTTGGCCGCCTGCTCCTTTGCGAACATGACGATCATCGGGCACGGATCGACGCAGATCCTTTTGGCCAAGTAGTTGAGAAGGACGCCGTCCGTCCAGGCCACCTGCGCGGACTTTCGCGCCACCACTTTGACCACGGCCGGATCGTCCAGAGCTTCGTGCATGCCGGCAACCCATGGCGTCACCGAGACGTCCCAACGGCCGGGCTGTGCGGCAGACTTCGGCGACAGGAATCGGTTCTCACGTGCCCACTCGGTTGTCCCCATCCTCGACGCCGGCTGCAGTGCTGTGGCCATCCAGTTCAATAGCCGCGCCCTGGCGCTGGAGGGTTCTTGCGAGGTCGTTGAGTGCTTCGTGTGTGTCATCCTGCAAAATCGTTATGTCAAGATCGATGCCGTACATGGCGTCGATCGCGCTCTTAAGCCGCTCGTTTCTGGAGAGCAGTGCGTTCTTGAAGTTAAGCAAAGCAAGCGTGATGTCGCCTTTGATGTCGTCTATGTTGACGAGCAAGCCCTGCTTTTCCATGAGCTCCATCATGGCGAGCTCACGCCGGACGCGTTCGGTCTTGGCCTTTTCCTCAACGAGGTCGAGCCCGGACGAACTCACGTGTCCGGATGCTTCGGCTCGGAGTCGATTCAGGTAAGCCAGACGAATTTCATCCATGCTCGACGTTCTCCAGTCGAGCGTCAGTTTCATCATCGCCTTGGAAACAGCCGCCTGAGAAAGTCCAAGATGTTCTGCAATTTCAGTTTGTGTAGGCATGTCGGTATAACCCCCTAAAGGGGCTTGTAACTAGTCAATATTCGCGCTGTTCTCCCCCGTATGTCCGAGGTTTCAGGAAGGACCCGTTCAACGAAACCCGCAACTTGCCGCCGCCCATTCGTATTCGTGCTGCAGGTTGATCGGGTAACGCGCCTGAAAACGGACGATGACTCGAGACATCACCACCTTGTTGTTGAAACCTTGAGGCAGCGAGAACGTAAAGAACTCATTGATCGGCAGACGATCAGAACTGAACTTGAATCGTCCGAAGTTTCCTGCGGGAGATGCCACGCTCTTGTAACTGCCTCGAGCAAATACGCCACTGTGTCCGGAACGCATCTTGGCGATGAAAGCATGAGGAACAACGATTGCTTTCCCTTTGATGCGCACCCGTACGCCAACTTTTGTTTGCTTCGGCTTGAACGCGGCCATCGGTAACGGCCTGCCTTTGACCGTGATTTCCGCCTTAGGTCGTGGACCATAGACCGTACTCACCTTGATCGATTTACCGACCACGCGACTGGAGATCTTGTACTCGTCTTTGATGGCCCTGGCCGTTTCGGTCTTTGCATTGGAGGCCGTCTTTCGTAGCGCACGCCCGATGACTTTTTGGCGGACGTCGTTTGACAGACGCCGAAAGTCTTCGGCCACACTTCGGCAGTTGGCCTGGATGGAAACGCTCAGCACAATGCAAACACCTGGAATAAAAAATAGGCTGCCTTTCGACAACCTCAAGACCCTGCACCGCTAGGAGAGAAACGGTACTAAGGTAGCGATTTTTGGGTACAAAAAAGCCCGCTTGCGCAGGCCTTAGAAAAAACTTATTTTGAATCGACTGGAGGCTTTTCTTCCACCGGACTATCAGCCTTTGAAGATGTCCTCAAGCACCCTTTTAGAGCAGATAGAACGCGGTCTTTGAACCCCGGGATATTCTTCATTGCAGACTTGAATTCGTCAGATTCGAACAACTCATGGTAGGGACTACCATGCACCCGGCTATCAACAAAGCGCAACGGCGGTTCGTCGTATCTCTCAAGCGTGGATTCAAGAACTTTCTTTTCAAACTCTGCATCATGACGCCGAGCTTCTTCCATGAATCCCTCATAAGAGGCGGACACACTAGCTTTGAAAGCATAGTCCTCACTTAAACGGAAGTAGTAGCCGACCTGTTTGGTAGCCAACCACGCCAACCAGACAGGCGCCCCAATAAAGCCAATCGAGATCACGAAATTGGCAATCAACGTAAATGTACCAATCTCATTCGCTCGATCCAACAGAGCAAATAATTGATCCGCACGCCACCAAATTGCAAATATGGCTCCTACCAATGCACAAATCAAACCGCCAGTCCAAATCCAACCAATCGTCTGCAGTTCTTGCTTTCGATCGTAAAAAGCGCCGGCTAAACCTGAACTAGTGGCAGTAGCCAAAACTGCCTTACTTTTCTCCAGAAGAGCTTTTATTTGCTCCTCCGTTTCATCAAAGAAACGCTCCTTGGCCTTTGCTGTTGCTTCAGCCTGCTGAATTACAACCTGAGCCTGCTCAGCCTGTTTTTTTATCGCTGAGACTTGGTTCCCTGTTTCTTTGAGCGACAAGAGGGTTTCAGGCAATTGAACTGCTGCTTTATCTGCTTCAATAATTCTCTCAGCCGCCTTTTCAACATCGCCAATTGATTTCTCTGACGATGCTAACCGGAGTTCTATGGCTTCGGTACGTCTTTTAGACTCGAGAATTCTCGACTGAAGTTCACCCGTTAGCAAACCAAGGTCATAAAGCTCTAGTGCGTCCTTTACATCGGCCGTTAAGATTAGAAAATTGCAGATCGCCGATCTGGAGTAATTCCTGTCGTATATGTGATTCAGCGGCGTTTCCGCCCACTTCGAAAATCCCTCTTGAGAAGCATTCAGCACCCGATCTAGATCCTCGCTTTCCTGAAACTGATGTGTCTCAATGTAGCTAATCAACTGACCTAACTTTTGAGCAAGATCTTCCTTTCCGAGCGGCGGAAAATCCCATCCATTTACCCCGTTACACGGGCCAGAGTACTGGGAGTTTGACTGCAAAACCTTCGTCTGCAGCTCCTTCAGAAAAGTTGTGAAGCTTCCAATTGTTGTTTGTTTCACTTCAGTTTCAGCTGCCATAGGAGCCCAATCCCTTATTCCGTTTCTGGCAAGGCGCTATTTATTCCATCTCGATCCACAAAAAAGGCCAAGAAAAAAGCCCGCAAGCGTCCAACCATAGGTTATTGCGAATACCGTTAATCCACTCATTGTACAACTCCAAATAAAACGCCCGGCACTGGCCGGGCATTACAACGCACTATCAGTCGCGCTACATCCGCCCTTTCTCTCAATAGCCGCAACCACCCCAAGAATCATGTTCGCGAACTCTTTTGCTTCTTGGATATCCAGTGTGACGTAAGTCAAAGCGGTTTCTGATTTATTGCCAAGCAAAATGTCGATTTCTTCGTGACCATCGCTGCGCACCACCACTTCACATTCATCTTTTATTAGAGCCATGAAATTCCGAAACCGAGCCCGGCCTCTCTCCAGTTTCGCTTGAGCCCAAAAGGGATTTTGGCTAGTATTTTTCATTGATTACTCCAAATTCGACACGCATCAAAAAGCCCGGTCTATGCCGGGCTTTCTGTCATCACACGGACAATTTGTATATCTTCTCTCGTATACCTTTGTCTATGAGTTCTTTTCTCAAAACTTTCTTTTGCTCTTTGTCTCCACGGATGAATCCTCGAGCAGATGGCGTCAACTGCAGAGGACAACCAAAGCTCGAATCCACCCAACTTGTCTCAACAAAGTCCTCATTCAAAAGTTCTCGGATTTCGTCCTGCTCATCGTCGAATATGAGTGCAGATGCATGCCCGCCAAAATACAAATCCAAGACCAACAGTTGTTGAGCTTCTGACAATTGCTTGAATGCCTTTCCCCGGTTCAATTGATCTAGCCAACAGCGGAGCCATTGCATTATTTCGCCACCCTTGAGCCAGTACAGGATATTCCCGACAATTGAGGCTACCGCTAAGGCTCCGGCAATACTAAGCCAAACTTGGTATGCATCAATGCTTTGCCGAACATCTTCGTTAGGTTCCCCGCCAACCACTGCCTTCCAAACTCTATGTGGCTCCAGAGCATCAATAGGCGCAAAAGCAAGAATTGCCACGAATATCGCAAGGATCATCGCCGCTTTTCCTTGCATGAACACAGAAATAACTTTGCCCCAGTCGGACATTTTTCAACCTCAATTCTCTAGCCAGAGAACATGAGGTTAAACCAACCAGGACAAAGAAGCTACACACATCATTCTCCGGTATAAGCCTCTGACGCCAATGCCTTCAGCTCTTCAAAACAGGCATCAAAATCCCAAACTTCGTCAATCCAGCAAACCTTCCACCCCAACTTGTGCAAGTTTGGACCTGATTTCCTGCATATATTCTCGGTTTTCTTGCATCAATCTAATTGTTTGGGGAGTCAGAGTAGTGTTTACACAAGGATCTCCATTGGCATCAAGCGTCACCATTCCCTCGCGGAAAAGGTAGCCATACCGCACCAAAGTCACTACCTCGGAAGCATTCACCCTCAAGTTGCAGGTGAACCGCCGCTTAAAAAACATATCCAGCAACAGCATCTGTTGCACTGGATGCAAGGTCTCAAAATTCACCAATGCTTGTTTTTTGCCATCTTTCCGATCTAGCCGCCTTTGTACCCACTTCCATAAGCTATTCAAAGTAAAGCCAAGGGACAAGAGAAGCAATACAAGAACCCATCCACCCCAACTCTCTCGAATATCAAGCGCTTGTTTAGGCAACAGGCTCTCAGGCAAATACAGAAGTACCCCTGTGACAACAAGGATAATCCACGCTTTGGTGTCCATCACTTTGAACACCCACTCAAAAATTTTGCCCCAGTCGGACATTTTTCAACCTCAATTCTCTGGCCAGAGAAAGTGAGGTTAAACCAACTGAGGCAAGGAAGGGAAACAGAGGCCATTGCGACCTCGAAAGGAGCTCTACTTACAAGCTTCGCCAAATTGTAGAAAAAATCTATCATTTTGTTGAAACCCCCGTCAAGTCAAGACATCGAATTTTTGACGTCTTCGAAACTTTTTCCTGTGAAATCAAGCTCTTCCGAAAATTTTTGTTCCGCTCTGCAAACACGGTAGTAAAACGCCGTTCGCTCCACCCCTTTCCACTCTGCAATCTGCGATAGATTGCACCTATTTGCCCTTGGTCCCTCGATGTACACCAGCGCCAAAACGGCCTGATACTCCGGGTCCAAACGGTCAATCGCCTGCTGAGTGCGGCGCAACGAAAACGTGTCCTTCGGCAGGTGCGAGCCGAAGACATTGCCACGAGGCAAGCCATCCAGTTCGGGACTGTGAAGCCCACCTCCGAAACCTTCGATCCAGGCCGCCCACTCGCGCAGCATGGCCTGAACCCACCGCAACCTAGCCATCGGTACCCTCCTTCAAAGCCTGCCCCAACGGCAGATCACCCTGCAGCCCCTTGCCGAGTACCGGCAGCCCCATGTCAAAAATCGCCTTGTCGACGATGAAGTTGACGAGACAGGAATCGACCCTCAGCGCATACATCCGCGCCGGCTCCGGCACACGCTCGCCGATGCCGTTGACGATCTCCTTGCGATCCAAAACCGAAGGATCGGGCAGGTACTGTCGCAACGGGCTCTGCTGGACGACATCGATCAGCTTTTTGGCATCCGACTCGAGCGTGCAGGACGCGATGCGACCGAGCTTGGCCTTCAGATCCCTCACCGCCCACCAGGACGCGTATTGCGTCACCTTGGCAGTGCAACGCTTGAACTCGGGGCCACGGTCAAAGAGCTCACCATGGAAGTCGCAGTAGTAGCGACCTGCCGAGTAGCTTGAGACCCCGGCGTACTGGCAACCCTCGATTGCGCACTTTTGGAAACTCATAGCCGCCCCTCCGATTGAAGTCGAACGAACCACGGACGGAAGTGCTCAAACAGCTTTTCGCTCGAAAGGAGCGCCGTGACAAAAGCGTCTTTGTAAATCCCTCCGGTCGACGTCTTGTAGAACTTGAACTTCAAAACTTCTGCCTTGGCGTCCGGATCTTTTTCGAGTTCCTTCACCCACCCCCAAAGTTGTGTTTGAGAGAGATCGGAGTGTTTGATGGTGGCGGCGTCTCCCTCGCGCGCGGGCGGGCGTGCGCACACGCGAGGATGTTTTTGTTGTTTTTGTTCTGTTCTTGTATAGGTATGCTCACCATGAGCATACTTATCTGCTCGCTGTGAGCCTTCTGTGTGCTCACTATGAGCAGATATGGATTCTTTTAAATGCTCACCGTGAGCCGTATTAGGCTCACCATGAGCAGATAAAGGTTCGTTTATATGCTCACCTTGAGCATTCTTATCTGCTCGCTGTGAGCCTTCTGTGTGCTCACTATGAGCAGATAAGAATCTAGGAATTGCCAGCTCGTAGCTGTTCCCTTGACGTCGATTTCGCGTAGGTACCAACCAACCTCGATCACAAAGCTCGGTCACAGCCCTCGTGACCGTGGCGCGAGAAAAGCCTGAGTCATCAGCGATCATCTCTCGCGTCACTGGCCATCCATCGGAGCAACGAGATGCCACCCAGAGCGCAATGCTTCGAGTTGAACCTGTCAGGTCGCTACCCCGTAATGCAACCATGTACTCAGTAAAGGAAACAGCCATGGTTATTCCTTCGGTTGCGAATCGTCAGATTCAGGTCTCACCTGCTCCCGCGAAACGAGGCCATGCGAAAACGCTTCAACCTGTACTGCGATGTATCTTGATGGCCTTTTACAGCCGTAAACGACATTGATTAGATGCTTGAGCGTGCAATTACACTCGCCTGCTAATTGCTCTCTTGCAGGTTTGGGAAGAGAAAGAAAGTAACTTTTGAAATCCATTTCAGCCACCTTTTAGTGGCGTTCATGTTACCACGTTTTGATTTTGCGATAACCACCATATGGCGGTTAGACTGATTCAACAGTTACTTTTTGGTGGTACAAGATGTCTTTCGACGTGCGTAAAAACCGACAAATCAACCTTCAGCGGGTGGTAAAAACTCTGGGCATCAGCAAGGTTTTGGAGCTGACCGGAAGACAGCGCAGTCAGGTGTCTGACTGCGCTGCTGGACGCAGAACCATCGGTGAAAAGTTAGCCCGTAGCTTCGAGACAGAACTAGGCCTAGAACCTGGTTGTCTCGACCTTCCGCTGATTGAAGGAGAAGGATTGTCTATCAAACCGGTAGGTCAGCGCCAGGTGCCCCTGCTGTCGTGGCTATCCGTTCGGTCCGGCAGATTTGATGAACCGATAGACATTCTCACAACTGACATGAAGTTGTCTGAAAACGCCTATGCGCTCGAAATCACTGACATCGCCATGTTTCCTGTTTTCAAACCAGGTGACAGAGTCATCATTGATCCCAACATTGAACCTGTACCTGGCGATTTCGTCCTGGCCGTCTCGAAAGACAGAGACCATGCAGAGGCTTATTTCCGAAAATTTCGGATGCAAACGCAGAGCAGTTTCTGCCTTGTTCCTCTAAATGCAGACTTTCCTCAGATTGATGGAGAATCGGTGAAAGTAATAGGCGTCATGGTCGAGCACCGGATCTACCGCAAGTAACTTTTCTTTGACAATCATCAAAAGGTGGCGATTTTATTCTGAGATCGCCACCTTTCTTTTTTCTTATTTTTCCACTTTTTGGTGTACCATCCAGAGCATCAAAACCACTTTTAAGTGGTTATTCATGCAAGGACTGTTATGCCATCCATCAACAAAGCATTCTTACTCGGCCATGTCGGCCACACCCCGAAGCTGAGTCAAACCCGCAGCGGCCAGCAAGCGACGCGAGTCTCGCTGGCCACCTCACAAACGATCTACCGCGCCGACGGCACCAAAGAGCAGCGCACCGAGTGGCACAACGTGGTCGCCTACGGCCGCCTGGCCGAGAACGTGTGCGCCTACGTCCAGAAAGGGAACCTGCTGTGGGTTAAAGGCGAGATGCACATGCGCGAATACGTGACCCGCGACGGCATCCAGAAGCAGCTCACGGAAGTCATCGCGACGTCGGTCCAGTTTTTCAGAAACGAACCTGTGAGGTAGCCATGCTCGAAGACATCAAATGCGTGGCCTACGCGCTAATCGCAGCCTGCGGCGTTTACGCCTGGTTGTACGCCCTGGCATCGATGCCCGGGCATTGAAAGGAGAAGGAAATGACAAACGAAAGACCGATCAGCAAGGAACATGCTGAAGAGATCTGGATCGCTGTACAGGCCATGACGGAACAGAGTCAGCAAAACATCTTCCAGGCGGCCGAGGACTTGATTGCAACCCGCCATCTGTTGGATCAATCCGTCGCACTGCAGCAGATGGAGAAAGAGCTAACCGAATCCAATGCAAGAGTCCGGAAGGAACTGGAGCTGTCTGCCGCAATACAAAAATGGGTTTCACAGTTGAAAGAAAAGGAAACAACCGCGGCCTCAAGCGCAAAAACGCCTATCGAGGCCGGCAGCTGTAAAAAGAACCTAAAGGCTACTCCTTCGCCTTGGATTCTTCTTGCGAAAACTCTGCTGCAAATTGATCAGCAAAGTCGTCAGGCAAAAGCTGAATTCCAGCGTGATCTGCAAGCGTACCTATGTGAGTTCGATGCACTGCTAAAAGACCTTTCACCGCTTGAAGATAACGCTCGTGCTTCGCAACCTCAGCCTTAACAGCCTCAAGCTCTTTACGAAGTTCCTGGATCTCTTTTTCAGAACACATTTTTCCCTCCTCGGGTTGTGGTTAATCGGACGTCAAACTGGGGCGTCTGACACTCCGATGATCTCACCCGGGGAGAGAAATCACAAACGAATAAGCGGACTTTTCACATGAAAGTCATCAACTTCAAAACCCTTTGCAACTACGTCACGAAATCCGTGATTTGGAACTCGCAGCCGGTCGATGCCGGTAGCAAGACCGAGCGGATCTCGCGCTGGGAAAGCGACGATGGTGCCGTACTGACAATTTCTGAATGCCCGGACTACGAGCTCAACTTCGTTACGTATAAGCCGGCACAAACGGCCAAGGAACCCTCGCCCAAGCGCGGGTACCTGACAGACCACGAGCTGCAGTACGTCAATGGGCTGCTGGCACGCCGCCAGTCCGGATCGCCGATTGACAACTGGCCGTTATCGATCACCACGGAAATGCGAGGCGGCGACCGCTACGCATCGATCACGACCACCTACGACGCTCAGGCCGAGAAAGGCACTTGGAAGCACCAGGTCACAGCTCTGCCGGGCGAAGGCAAGGCAACGATCCAGTACCAGTGCGAAAGCTACGGCAAAGACGGCCTGAAGCTTCACAACACCCTTGTCACACGAATCTACAAACAAATCATTGGAAAACCGGAATGAGATTTGTAACCCCCATGGCCAAGGCATCGGCCCCGGCCAAAATGACTGTTGATCAGTCGCTCGATGAAGTCAAGCTGCGCATCGCGCGTCTCGAACGAGCGGTTGAAGACCACATACGCCTCACCACGGCCACGCTGTACCAGGCCAAAGAGCTGTGGAAGCCCTGCTGGATGCCTGTGCAAGCCGACGGCGCGCACTTCAGCCCCGACCACGACGGTTGGTACTTGGTGAGTGTGCTCAACGAAGCCGACCAACCGCAGGTCGAATGCGATTTCTACGACCGTGGCGAAGACCGGTTCGACGCCAACGACTGGCCGCAAATCAAAGCCTGGGCAGAGATGCCGAAGCCCTATCAGGAGACGAACTAATGACCGACAAAATCATCACCGACGCCCAAGTCGAATCGCACATTGCCAAGCTGCGAGAGATGGCCGGCTCTACCGACCTCAAAGAGATGATCCGAACAGAGCTCCGGTACTGCGACAGCGCCTACGCCTGGCACCGCCGCACGCGCGAGTTTTGCGCCCGCTTCGGCGTTTGGTACGTGACAGCCTTGACCGGCATCGCCTCCGGGCTCGGTCTGCACTACTGGATCGCCGACAACTTCGGCCCAATGGCCGCCGGCGCCTCCGTCATCGCCGGTCTACCAATCGCCATCTGCGGCTTTGTTTGGCTTTGCAGTCACTGAACGGAGGCAAGCATGAAGGAATGGTTTCAGATCATTTTTGGGCTGGCCATACTGGCGGCAATCGCACTCCTCTCGCTCGGGATGGTTTGCGCCGGCATCAAGTTTTGGTTGGACCTTTTTTGAATCAGCTATGGGAAAAACAATGGAGCAAAAAATGGAACTCGCACTGGACAAAATGCTCTCCAAAGAGCAAGTCGCCGAGATCTTCGGCATCAAGCCCAAGACCGTTTACACATGGGTCGCCAACGGCAAGTTGAGCAAGCCCGATGTAATCTCAACCCGCTACTCCCGCTTCCCGCTGTCTCGCGTCAAGCAGGATTACTTCCGCCAGTTCGGCCGCGACCTGATTCTCAAGGAATAGAAACCAAACGCCCGGCTTCGAGCCGGGCATCTCTTTATGCGAGCTTTGACGTGCAGAACTTTGCCCACTCTGACATCACCTCTCGCCTTTCATTCTCCAGTTTGGCGCGATCATAGGCACCGCTGTAGCGATAATCGATTTGATGCGCGAGACACAGCTCAACCGCATCGACATTAAATGTTCGCCCGTCACTCTTTGACCACGTTTTGAAGCACGCCCGGCACGTACCGTGTTGCGTCATCAACACCGGCTTTCCCAGGCGCGCCGTTTGCTCGCGATCGAGAAGCGGCTCCTCCCCGCGCTCGATGGCCTCGGAGTTGAACTGCAAAATCAAGGTACGCATGGCCATGTCGGAAAAGGGCTTCCCATAGGCATTGGCAAAGACATACTCCGTATCCTTTCGTCTTGGGATGGACTTCAGAAGTGCAATAGCTTCATCGCTCAAATAGGCCACAAAATCCCCTCGACCTTTGACCTTCATGCTCTCTTCCGGGCATGTCCAGATCTTCTTCTCAAAATCGATCTGATCCCAGGTCAGCAGGCGCACCGGTTTCGATCTGGAAGCCGTCAAAAGCGCAAAAGCAAACTGCTTGGCCACAAGGGTTTGCTTCTTCATGAGCTTGACGTAGAACTCCGGGACCTGCGCGTAGTCCAACGCTCCTCGATTTCGCTGCTCTCGGCTCCTACCTCCGAGATTTTCCAGCAACGCCCCCAAAGCTCCACGCGAGTCGGAGACATTCTGCGAGCAATACCCCATCGCCACACCCCAGCGACAGACTCCATTCAATACGGCCCGCACCTTCGACCACGTCCCCGGATGCTCGCGATGGAAGGGCTTCAGAAACTCAAAGAGATCAGCAGCGGTGAGTTCTGACATCGGCTTATCGCCGAATGCCGGATAGAGGAAATTGTTTAAAACTTGGCGCACGCGCTTAGCCGACCGTTCACCGTCGCTGTAGTAGCCTGAATCGATCCGGCTCTGTAGCCACTCTTCGCAGGCTAGGCGGAAGGTCACGCAATCTCTTCTTGCCTGTTCTGCCCTTTCCTTGGCCGCCTGTTTTTGACGCCTTTCTTCAAGAACGGGATCGACGCCGGCTTTCACCTTATCGGCTAAGGTCTGAGCAACCCTTCTGGCAGCCAGCAGACTCATGGAGGAACATGTCCCCAGCGAAGTCATGGTTGCCTTGCCGGTTTCAGGTGACGTATAGCGATAAATCCATGAGCGCGACGGGCCGCGCACAAAAAGATACAGACCCACAGTTCCGCCCAGGGCAGTCAGGCCTTGTTTTTCAATGGAGTTAACTTGCTTGATGGAAAGCGGGGCAATGATTTTTGGCATGGAAGCAGTTTTTTTGTAGACAAGCTCGTTTTGATTTTACATGTATACAAACATGTCTACTAAAAAGTTACGGCTTCACAGAGAAATCGAGAGAACGAAAGAGTAGATCAGCAAATAACAAAAAAAGCTCAAAGGCCCGCACAATGGGACTTTTGAGCTTTTTCGTAGTGCTACACCGACCTCTACCGAACATCAAAGACAAGTCAACCTGGTGCCCGAAGCGGGACTCGAACCCGCATGCCAAAGGCCAAGGATTTTAAGTCCTTTGCGTCTACCGATTTCGCCATTCGGGCGACATTCGGTATTAAGTTGGTGTGCTGAAGGATTCTCAGCACTAAAATTGTGATTTTATAGAAATTCTTTCTTCACGAAAAGTCTCAGATGGCCGTCAAATCTTTCTTCGTCTTCGCATCGCTCTGCTGGGCTTTCAGCTCCAGCTACGCCCAGACGCCGGCGCTTGATTTCTCACAGGCAAGGCAGCTTGCTCACGACCGGGTGGACGCCATCAAGGTCGAAACCGCCGAAACGGCCAAGCGCGAAAGCGAAGCCAAGAGCGCGCGCAGCCTGCACGGACCTAAGATCGAGCTTGACTCCAAGCAGATCTGGGGACGCAAAACGCTCGATTACGGCACGATCAATCTTGGATCGATCATTCCCACCTTGCCACCTATCGACCTCTATCACGAAGAAGACATCGGGGGGCCGCGTGCGGCCATCAACGCTCAGCTGCCGATTTACATGGGCGGCGCCATCAATGCCAAAGTACGCGCAGCCGACGAAGCCGTCTACGAATCGCAGGCTCGCACGCAGGCGCAGCGCGACACCGTTGACACCGAGCTCGCGCAGAAATACTTTGCCGTACAGCTTGCGCGCAGCATTGAACGACTGCAAAGCGAAATGCTTCATCAGCAGGAGTTGGAAGTTCGCAAAGCGCTTCGGTTTGAAAAGACCGGCACGATCAGCAAACTCGAACGCATGGCCGTCGAAGTCAACCGAGACGCGGCCAAGCGAGAGCTTTTGACCGCTCAGACAAACCGCCGCGTAGCCGAAAGCGAATTGGCCGGACTTCTGCGTGAAGAGAGCGTGGGAGAACTCAAAAACCCCCTCTTTGTTGTCACGGAAGACATCGGTTCCTTAAAGAGCTGGCAAGACAAGGCGATGGGCTCAAGTCCCGTCCTAAAGAGCGTACTGGCGCAACGCCGGCAGGCCGAGCAAGGCGTGACGGCTGCCAAGGCCGCCTGGCACCCTCAGGTATACGCTTTTGCCAACTACAACCTGATTAAGCACTATCTGACGATTCCCGAACCCGACTGGATCGCCGGCATTGGTCTGAAGTTCACGCTCTGGGACAACAAAGATCGCAACGCGTCGATTGCAGCGGCCAATTCGCTCGTCACCAAAGCACAGGCTGCGCACGACGAGGCAAGCAACCGCATTCAGACGGCCGTTCAAACAGCGTACCTAAAAAGCAACGAGGCCCGAGAAGCCTATCGCCTCACCGACTCGACGCTTTCGCTTGCCAAGGAAAACCTGCGGCTACGTGAAAAGAGCTTTTCCGAGGGGCTTTCGACGGCCGATGAAGTCAACGATGCGCGCACCAAGCTTCTGGCCGCTGAAATCGCGCGACGTGTGGCTGCCTATCGCTTTGTCGTCGCCTGGGCCATGCTCAACGCCGTAAGCGGCGACATGAACGCCTTCGAGCAATCTGTCACGCGTCAGACAAACATTTTTGAATATTGATGTGTCCACTATGACCGAATCCAAAAACGTCTCCGTTAAAACAATCGCCGTTGCCCTGGTCGGCGCAGGACTTCTTGCCTTTATCGGCATCGGTCTGTGGAAAGCGGCCACCCCTGCTCCGGCGCCGCTTCAGGGGCAAGTCGACGCCCGCACCATTGAAGTGGCGCCCAAAATTCCGGGCCGCATCGAGAAAGTGCTCGTCAAGGAAGGCGACACGGTCGAAGCCGGCGCCGTGATGGTCAAAATCGACATTCCGGAAATCTCCGCAAAACTCGGCCAAGTCACGGCGCAAGAGCAGGCCGCTCAAGCCAAAGCTCGCCTTGTGGAAGAAGGAGCCCGCAAAGAGAAGATTCGTGAAGCCAAGTCAATGTTTGAAAGTGCCAAGGGTGCGCTTCAGCTTGCCGAGAAAACCTTTTCCCGTGTCAATGCCCTCTACAAGGAAGGACTTGTGTCGGCTCAAAAGTTCGATGAAGCCAAAGCGGCGCTTGATACCGCCCGTGGGCTGACCCGCGCCGCGCAAAGCGTCTATGACATGGCGCTCACGGGGTCGCGCGAAGACGAAAAGCGAGCCGCAGAAGCACTGGCGCGTCAAGCCGCCTCGGGCGTCGCCGAAGTGCAGAGTCTGGCTTCTGAAAGTCTGGTCCGGGCTCCGCGTCATGGCGAAGTCACGCGCGTGGTGCTGCATGAGGGTGAAGTCACGCCCGCGGGTTTCCCGCTCGTCACTTTGCTGGATCATTCCGACAAATGGGTGGTCTTCAACATCCGCGAAGACGAGCTTGCCAACATCAAAGTGGGCACCGAACTCAAAGCCAAGGTGCCGGCTTTGGGTGCCGACAACGTCGCCTTTACCGTTTATTGGATAAATCCGCGGGCCGACTACGCCACCTGGCGTTCCACCCGTCAGTCGACGGGCTACGACGTGCGCACCTTCGAAGTTCGCGCCCGACCGCTTGAGCCGATGCGCGATCTGCGTCCCGGCATGAGCGTGATTGTTGACCGCGTTACCCGAGGCTCCTGACGTTTCTCCCGGTTATGTCGTCGTTTCTTTCCGACTTTAAGCGCGCTTTTGTGCAGGAAGCACGCACCACAGCCGATACGCCGCTTTTGTGGCTTACCGGCATCGTGGTGCCCGTTTTCTGGTGCCTGGCCGTCATCGCCGTCTTTGCCACCGGGCTGATGCGCAACATCCCCGTCGGTCTTGTCGACTACGACAACTCCGCAGAAAGCCGGGATCTGATTCGATCGCTGGATGCAGTTGCCTCGGTCGATTTCATCAACTACGAAAATCCTCAGGCGGCAACGGCTGATCTTGCCACAGGCAACATATACGCCCTCTTTGTCATCGGCCACAACTGGAGCGAAAAAACGTCCGGCAGCCGCTCCGACTCAGCTCTTGAGCTCTTTCTAAACAAGAGCTACTACGCCATCGCGACCACGGTGGAAACCGACCTCAAGCTTGCGCTGTCTCAAATCCAAGTCGGACAGATGCTCGAAGCCGCCTCCGTCGTGGGCGGAGGCTTTGCCGGAAACAAAGAACGTCTGGCCGTGCTCGATGCCGACATTTTGATTGCGGGCAACCCGGCTCTCAATTTCAAAGCATATTTGCTCACCACCATTCTGCCCGGCGTGCTCGCCTTAGGGGCCATTCTGACTTGTGTAGGATCGCTTACCCGAGAATGGAGACTCAAGACCGTGCATCAAGTCGTGGGAACCTACTCTCACCTCACGGGATTTCTGCTTGGTCGCATGATCTTTTGGTTGGTCCTCTACTCGCTCATGGGACTGGCCTACCTTGCCTGGTTCACCGGCTGGGAGGGCTGGGGCGTACAGGGCAGTCTCGTCGCCTGGGCGCTGGGCATCGTGCTCTTTTTCGCGAGCATGCCCGCCCTAGCCATGCTCTACACAAGCCTTTCGCCGTCGTGGATTATTGCCATGTCGGTTGCAATCGGCACCACCGCTCCCATCTTCCCCTTCACGGGCTTTTCCTTTCCTCTGGATTCGATGGACTCGGTTGCGCAGCTCCTTGCACAATTCCTGCCGTTGACGTGGTACCTGAGACTTCACTCGTCGCAGTGGGTGCTCGGCAGCGACCTTTCGCACACGATCCATCTGCTCTCGATGCTTTCTCTATTCGTCATCATCCCGGCCGCCGTCGGTCTGGCTCTGCTGCCAATGAGAATGCGCAAATGGGCTCAAAAAGAGCTTAAGCCACACCCCGTTGTCGGTTTGCCTGAACCCGTCGGGTTCTGGGAAACAGTTCGCACGGTTCTCGCACGCGGCGCCTTTACGAAAGACACTTTCGTGATTTTCGTGATCGCCGTTGCTTTCTACCTGCTCTTTTACGCATGGCCCTATGCGGCGCAAAACGTCACCAGCGTTCAGACGGCCGTAGTTGACCTTGACCGCAGCGCCGCGAGCCGCGCCATGATCGAACGCATCAAATCAGTGGCTATGATCAATGTCGTTGCCATCGAAACAGATCGAGCCAAAGGCGAAACACTCTATAAAACCGAACAAGCGGCGGCTGTGATCACGATTCCGGAAAATTTCGAAGAAAACCTGCTTGCCGGCAAACACACCTCCGTTGCACTTACCGCCAACGGTGCCTTCCCCGTGAAGTCGCGCGCGGTCATGGCAGGCCTCATGGGCGTCGTCGGAGAAACGACGGCCGCGAGCATGGCGCTCAATCTCGTTCGCGCCGGAGCTCCACTCGAAACCCTCAAAAAGCTTCAAATGGCCCCCGTCGCCTTTGCCGACGTCAACCTCTACAACCCGCTTTCGGGCTACGCAAGCTATATCGTTGCCGCCGTAATGCCTGTCATCATCCAAGCCGTGATGTTCGTAAGCATCGTAATGAGTTTAGGCGGTTGGCTTGCGAGTTCCCAACCTCCATCCGTGCTGCGTGCCGTCTGCCGCAACACGCGTGGCTTTGCGGCGCTCTACACCGCCTTCTGGCTTTTCAGTCTCGTGTGGCTTGCCTACGCTCTGGGCCCGGACTTCGTGCTCTTTGATTTTGCCTCCATGCAAAACCCCGGCGCAACGCTGCTGATGGCCTCAATTTTCGGCGCTGCCGTGGTGAGTTTCGGTCTGGCCTTTACGTTTGCCATGGGCACGAACGCATACGGCGCACAGTTCTTCGTGGTCATATCGGCTCCGGCGCTCTTTCTTTCGGGCGTCGTACACCCGCTCTTTGATATGACACCGCCCGCTTTGGCCTTGCGCTTGTTCTTACCCTCGACCTCGGGCATCAACGGTCTTGTTGCCGTCTCCCAAAACGCAGCACCGCTCTACGCCGTTATGCCTCAGATTGCGCATTTGCTTGTTTTGGCCGTCGCCTACGGTGTGTTAGCGTTCGTCCTTTGGAAACGCACCGCAAAGAAAATCCAAACCGCCGAGTTAAGCTCTTAGACCGATGATCGATAAGACAGAACTCAAATCGCGCCTGCGCCTTTTTGCGCTGCCCGCCGGAACGGATCACCGTGAAATCGATGCGCTCCGAGACAATCCCGTTGCCGATATCACCGACGACGGCAACCGAATGTTGTATCTAGCTTCGAGTGATGAGTTTTTTGCGCTTTACTGCAACGGAACAACGATCGTCAACGCTCATGCCTGCAAAGCAGTGACGGACAACGCCCTTCAGTTCCTGTCCCGTCGGCCTCTCACGGATCTCGTACTCGCCGGCCGCTTCTCCAAAGGTGCGCTTCGAGCTGTCCGAGAATCTGCCCAAAACTTGGGCGTAGCACTTGAAATCTTTGAAACGCCGGAACCTCGCCTTTTTACCGCAGAGGTGATTGACGGCACTCCCGCTGCTTTTGAACCGAGCGCCGGCTTTGCAAGTGAATCGGAAGCTTTAGCCGCGTGTCTGGCGCCCGGCCTGGGCGTTCGAGGCGCTGTGCATTGGACGCAATTGTGGAAAACCGAAGCGTCCCTCCCGGCCATGCGCTGCGGACTGAGAAAGCCTGACGCCTTTTATTCGGTGGCCCGACTGCTTGCGCGCACCACCGCTTCGGCCGCCAACTGGAGCGAAATCGGTCGCTTGGCGCACATTCCGAGCGTGACGGTTCTCGAATGGGTCAGACTTCTGGAAAATTTCGCGCTTCTTGAAGTCGTGCCTGCCATCAATCTCAAACCGATGCGTCGCACGTTGGATCGTCCCAAGATCTACTGGCGGCATCCGGGGCTCTGCCTCTGGCTCTCTGGTCAAATGACCGGATGTCCTGAAGGACTGCGCCGCTCCCTCTTTGAAAATGCGGTGTATTTGGCGCTCACGGACATCTACCCTCAAGTAACTTTTGCTCACTTTGCCGACACGAATCACGTAACATGCCCGTTGGTTGTTGAAGTCGACGGACAATATCGAGCCTTTTACGTCTGCGAGAACGATGTTCAGCGGGAGCTTTCGCTACGCCACCACAAGTCTCTCGTCAAGACCGGCCGTTTTCATCCGTTGGCGGCCTTGATCGAGTACGGAGGACTGACAGCCCCGGCGCTGATAACATACGAGGAAATTTCAGCTGCTTCTCAGAAGCGCTGAAGAAAACACTTAGAAAGGACAAACATGCGAAAGATTTTGGCGGGCGCGACGCTTCTGGCTCTTAGTGCAGGCTTTCTGACCGGATGCAGCGGCATGATAGATGCGATCGAAAAAAGCGCAAATTACACGGACGTAGAAAAGATCGACTACAACCTCTACCGCATTTCCGGTACGCGTCAGAATATCAACCAGCAGTTGCAGTTGCGCGAATTCCTCTACCAGCGTGCCCATGACTTCTGCATGAGAAACGGCCAGGGCGCCCAGCTTATCGACGGAGTTTCCGGCAAGAATCCCAAGGGCGAAGGCGTCAAGGCGATCGTGGTGTTCCGCTGCGTCGGAATCATGAAGGGACCGGAGAAGGAATTCATTGACAATTCGCCCGAAGCGGACGCCGCTCGCGCTGAAGCCGCGCGCATTGCGCGTGAAAAGGCTGAAGAAGAAGCCGAAGCCAAGGCCGAACAGGAGGCGGCTGAAAAAACCGCTGCGGAGAAGTCTGCCGAACAGTCTGCAACAGCCGAAACAACTGAGCAATAACTTTTTGACAGACAATCGGTTAACCTGATCTTGAGCAGGCATCAATGACGAGATGTCTGTTCGTTTCCAGGAAAGACCGAAGGCCCGGGGGAGTTCGCCGCGAACCGCTCCGGGCTTTTTTGTGTCCGCAAGTACGAAAAAACGGCCCGAAGGCCGTTTTTTCTCTATGCGTTACAACACCGCTGAAACATTAGACGCGCTTGAACACCAACGTGGCATTAGTGCCGCCGAAGCCGAAGTTGTTCTTGACGGCAGCGCGGATTTCCATCTGCTGCGGCTTGTCCTTGCAGACATTGATGCAGCATTCCGGATCCTGGTTGACGATGTTGATCGTCGGAGGCGCCACCTGGTCGCGAATCGCAAGAACCGTAAAGACGCTTTCGATACCGCCGGCACCGCCGAGCAAGTGACCCGTAGCGCCCTTGGTGGAGCTCACCACAAGCTTGTCGGTGTGTTCGCCGAAGAGTTCGCGCACAGCGCGGGATTCGTTGATGTCGCCCACGGAGGTCGACGTGCCGTGTGCATTGAGGTAGTCAATGTCCTCAGGCTTCAGACCGGCGTGGTTGAGCGCCATCTTCATGGAGCGAACGGGGCCGTCCGTAGCAGGCGTCGTGATGTGATAGGCGTCACCCGAAAGACCATAACCTGCGAGTTCGCAGTAGATCTTGGCGCCGCGGGCAACGGCGTGGTCGTAGTCTTCGAGAACAAGCAGGCCGCAGCCTTCACCCATCACAAAGCCGTCACGGTCAACGTCGAACGGACGGGAAGCGTGAGCCGGGTCGTCGTTGCGGCGCGAAAGAGCGTGCATGCTGTCAAAGCCACCAATGCCGACTTCGCAGACCGTGCCTTCGGTACCGCCCGCAAGCATCACGTCGGCATCACCACGGCGAATGATCCAAGCCGCTTCACCGATTGCGTGCAAACCGGTGGCGCAAGCCGTCACGGTGGCAAGGTTGGGACCGCGCAGGTTTTTCATGATGCCCACCAGCCCCGAAGCCATGTTGATGATGCAACCGGGGATCATGAAGGGCGAGATGCGGCGCGGACCGCGTTCGAGCATCGCCTTGTGGTTGACGCAAATGGTTTCCAGACCGCCGATGCCCGAGCCGATAATGCAGCCGGCGCGATCACCCTCTTCGTTTTTGCCGACGAAATCGAGACCGGCATCTTTGAGAGCTTCGGTCGCAGCCGCAGCGGCAAATTGCACATAGCGGTCATAACGGCGAGCTTCCTTGGCCTGCAGACCGCCGGCCGCAGGATCAAAATTCTTGACTTCACCGGCAATACGGCAACCGAATTCGGAAGCGTCAAATTCAGTAATCGGTCCGATACCGCATTCGCCGGCCAACAAAGCCTTCCAACTCGATTCCACATCGAGACCAAGCGGCGATACCATGCCCAAACCGGTCACAACCACACGGCGCATCTTTTTGTTTTCCTTCCTGTTGTTCTGTGCAATACAAATCCGCTAAAAAAAGGGGGCTCACGCCCCCCTTTTGCTTCATGCTACCCGACACAAGGTCATTTACCCTCTCTCGGACAGCGCCTCAAGAGGCATTAGGCCTTAACGTTGGCCTGAATGAAGTCGATAGCCTGCTGAACGGTGCGCAGGTTTTCCTGCTGTTCATCCGGGATTTCGATCTTGAAAGCGTCTTCAAGAGCCATCACGAGTTCAACCGTGTCAAGGCTGTCGGCACCGAGATCTTCGATGAAGGAGGCTTCATTCTTGATGTCGGCTTCGTTCTTGCCAAGCTGTTCAGCGATGATCTGCTTGACTTTCTGTTCCAAATCTTCCATTTCCTACTCCGCGGAATTAGTCTGTGTTGAGCAAACGGTCATCCGTTTGCCGAAGAAAATTTTCTAATCGGGGGATTTTATCAGGCTTGAGGCCTAATTACATCATCCCATGAACATGCCGCCGTTGACGTGCAAAACGGTCCCGGTGACGTAGCCGGCGGGCTCAGAAGCCAAATAGAGCACGGCTGCAGCGATATCATCCGTTTTGCCGAGGCGAGCCGCCGGAATTTGTGCCATGAGGTGCGTTTTGACGTCTTCGGGCAATGCGGCGGTCATGTCCGTTTCGATAAAACCCGGGGCCACGCAGTTGACGGTCACGCCGCGGGAGGCCACTTCACGGGCCACCGACTTGCTCATACCGATCATGCCGGCTTTGGCGGCAGCATAGTTGGCCTGACCGGCGTTTCCCATGGCACCCACCACAGAACTCATGTTGATGATGCGGCCGAAGCGCTGCTTCATCATCGGACGCAGCACGGCGCGAGTCAGGCGGAAGACGGCCGTAAGATTGGTTTCGATCACGGCGTCCCAGGCTTCGTCGGACAAACGCATGGCAAGCATATCGCGGGTGATGCCGGCGTTGTTGACGAGAATGTCGATGCGGCCGAATTCGGCGACGATCACATCCACGGCAGCCTTGCTCGCTTCAGCATCAGTCACGTTGAGGACTATGCCGCGACCCTTGTCACCCAAAACCTCGCTGATCTGAGCCGCACCGGCTTCGGACGTGGCCGTACCGATCACCTTGGCGCCGCACTCGGCCAGAGCCATGGCAACGGCACGTCCGATGCCGCGCGTTGCCCCCGTCACGAGCGCCACGCGTCCGGCAAAGCTTTCAGCGGTAAAAAAGTTCTGCATGTTCTTTTCCTTCTTCTCGATTTATGCGTTGAGTTGCGCAATCACATTCTTGACGCTTGCCAGATCGCTCACGTTCGCAACCGCGATTTCGGGAGCGATGCGGCGAACCAGACCGGCAAGCACGCGGCCCGGGCCGCACTCGACTATATGGGTCACGCCCATTTCCTGCATCTTCTGCACGCAGCCGGTCCAGAGCACAGCGCTGGCGGCCTGCTTGGCCAATGCGGCGCGGATTTCCTCGACCGTGTTGTGGCATACGACGTCTACATTAGCAACGACGTCAACCATCGGTTCCTGCATCGGCGTGCGGGCAAGTTCTTCGGCCAGACGGTCGGCTGCAGGCTGCAGCAGCGTGCTGTGGAAGGGTGCCGACACGGCAAGCACCACGGCACGCTTGGCGCCGGCTTGCAGAGCAAGCGCACAAGCACGTTCGACGGCCGCCTTGTGACCGGCAATCACAACCTGACCGGGGCAGTTGAAGTTCACGGCTTCGACCGCTTCATCCTGTGCGGCCTTGGCGCAAAGATCAATCACAACGTCGTCGCTCAAGCCCAAAATGGCAGCCATGCCTCCCACGCCGACCGGCACTGCAGACTGCATGGCGCTGGCGCGGAAACGCACAAGACGCACGGCATCCTCGATCGAGAAAACTCCCGCAGCCGTCAGAGCCGTGTACTCGCCAAGGCTGTGTCCTGCCATCACTTCAGGCATCGGTCCGCCCGCTTCCTTCCAGGCCGCAAAAACGGCGTAGCTTGTAGCAAGCAATGCGGGCTGCGTGTTGACTGTCAAATTCAATTCCGTGTCGGGGCCATTGGCAATCAGTTCGCCAAGCGGTTCTCCGAGCGCTCGATCGGCCGCCTGCATCACGGCCGCTGCCGCTTCCGACTCCTTAGCCCAGTCGGCCATGCCGACCTTCTGCGACCCCTGTCCGGGGAATACAAACGCTAATTTCAATTCCGTTCTCCGGTTTTTGTATCTGTTACCACTTCAGGAGCACGCTGCCCCAGGTCATGCCGGCACCCACACCTTGCAGCATCACGGTGTCGCCTTCATGAATTCGTCCGTTTTTGACAGCCCAGTCCAGCGCCAGAGGAACGCTCGCAGCAGACGTGTTGCCGTGCATCTGAACCGTTTCCACTGTCTTGTCCTTCGGAATGCCGAGCTTATCGGCAATCATTTCGATGATGCGGATGTTGGCCTGATGCGGCACCCACACGTCGACTTCGCCCGGCGCGATTCCGGCCATGCCGCAAACTTCCACGAAACTTTCCGACAGAGAGCTCACGGCAAGCTTGAAAACCTGGCGGCCATTCATCTGAATAAAGGGAGAGCCCGCAATTTTGCCGTTTTCAATGCGCGCGTCGCATGCAAGCGTATCAACGCCGAAGGAGCCGTCCGCATGCATGCGGTGCGCAAGAATACCTTCACGCTCGCAGGCTTCGATCACAACAGCGCCCGCGCCGTCGCCAAAAAGCACGCATGTCGTTCTGTCATTCCAGTCAAGCAGTCGGCTCAGCACTTCAGCGCCCACGACGAGGGCCCGTTTGTAACCTCCGGTGCGAATCAGACCGTCGGCAACGCTCATGGCATAAACAAAGCCGGCGCAAACCGCCTGCACGTCAAACGCTGCGCACCCCTTGATGCCCAAGGCATTCTGCAATCGGCAGGCCATCGACGGAAACAAGCCGTCGGGAGTGGTTGTCGCCACGATGATGAGGTCAATTGTCTGAGGATCGATATTGCCGCGCGTCAAAGCGTCGCGGGTCGCATCCACAGCCAGAGAAAGCGTCGTCTGCCCATCCACGGCGATGTGACGGCAACCGATGCCGGTGCGCGTGCGAATCCATTCGTCGCTCGTCTCAATGCCGCGCTCGGCAAGCTCTTTAGCGAGATCACCGTTGGTCACAGCACGATCAGCTAACTTAGAACCCGTTGTCAGCACTCGGGTGTAGATGCGGTTGGTGCAATCTGTCATTCGTTCCATCTAAAAAAACACGACGTACCGATTCGCCTCACCGCTGATTCACGTTTTGGCTGCCGGTCGTCAAAAAGCATTAGCGAAGCGATATTAGCAAACGACAGACATCAAAAAAGGAGATTCGTCCGTACAGACGATCTCCTTTTTCACTTGGTTTCAGTTTTTCTGTCGGCCGTGCTTCGAAGCGGCGGCGCCTATCAAGTGCTGCAGCGACTCTCAAGGCCGGGGCGGCTTTGCCGGGCTGCCGGATGCCTCCGACATTGACCGAGACATGGGGTTAGGCGCGGTGTTTCACCCGTTACCGATCTCCCCTGAGCCGGTTCCTCGCGTTCCAACCGTCAGAATGTTCCGGAACCGAGATTATTCTTCAGCAGCGTCCTGCTTGGTCGTCACAACCTTCTTGCCGCGGTAGAAACCGTTCGGGCTGATGTGGTGACGGCGGTGCACTTCACCGGTACCGGGTTCAACGGCGGTAGCCGGGTTGGACAGGAAGTCGTGAGCACGGTGATTGCCGCGCTTGCTGGTGGATTTCTTATTTTGCTGAACAGCCATTTTCTTAATACCCCACGTGGGTTAAAAGTTAACTTTTAGTGTTTGAAGCTTCCGTACGCCACATCTTGCATCGAAATGAGGCACACAAATGCTTTAAATTCAGCGACATGAGCGAACTGACAACGGGGATGCCGCCGTCATTACGCACGTCGAACGCGCCATTATATTGATTGGAAAAGAAATTATCAATACTCAATCCTTCGTTTTTCGCTGAACTCTCCGTTACTGAAAACCCAACTATTTCTACCCAACTGCAATTTAGAGGGCTCAATGGTTGGTTTTCTTCCCCAGTCTACGGAAGCATTTACTTCAGGATGCCCCTTCAGCATTGATGCTCCCTCATCGGTTGAGGCATTGTTCCGCAGGGAATCAATGCCGCCGACCAGCTCGTCTTGCCGGCAGACTACCACTGGCGGGGCTAAGTCCGGTGAACTCTCGGACGGATCCTTCGATGCCCAAGCATCATCAGATCCCCAGCTTTCTCTGTATTCACACAAATTCAGGGCTGCGTTCAGATCTCGATCCTCGATCTTGCTGCCGCAGTGCGGGCAGACCCATTCTCGATCCGACAGCGTCAAGTCTTCGTTCTTGCGGTGACAGAAGCGGCACGTCTTCGAACTCGGATACCATCGGTCTGCGACAATCAGCTCGCCGCCGCGCAACTGCATCTTGTAGCTCAACTGCCGACGAAATTCTCCAAAGCCGACGTCTGCAATGCAGCGGGCCAGCTTGTGGTTCTTAAGCATGCCCTTCACATTGAGATCTTCAATCACGACCGTGGAGTAGTTTGACGCAATGAAGTTCGTTACCTTGTGCAGTGCGTCATTTCGAATGTCGGCAATCCGACGGTGCAGTCTTGCGATGACCTTGCCGAGTTTTGCGCGGTTGCTTCCTTTGGCTTTGGTGCGCGACATCTTGCGCTGCAGCCGCTTGAGCTTCTGCAAGTACTTGCCCAAAGGCTTGGGTGCTTCGAAAACATGCCCGTCCGATAGCGTCACCATTTGCTTGACTCCAAGATCAACCCCGACACGGCCGTGGTTCTTAGCCGGTGTCAGATGCTTTAAGTCCTGCAGTTCCAGCTGAAAGCTGATGTACCAGTCGTCTGCCACGCGACTGATTGTCGCAAAAAGCAGTTTGGCATTTTCAAAGCGCAAAGCCTCGTGCATTCGCACCCAGCCGATACGCGGGATGCGAATGCGCGAACCTTCGACCTTAAAATCGTCGTTGGACAGCGTAAAGCTGTCGTGTTGGAATTTCTTCTTGAATTGCGGATAGCTGAAGTGCTTGGGATTCTTGAAGAAGTTCTGGAAGGCTTTTCCCAAGTTCTTGATGCCGTACTGCACGGCGCACTTGGTCACCTCCAACATCCAAGGAAATTCAGTCTTTTTGATGCTGTTTATCTGCCGACGAAGTGCGGCTTCGTTGGGTTTGGGAAGACTCGGATCCTTCTTGTGCGCTTGATATTGCTTTTGCCATTGCTCAAGCGCCCAGTTGTAGGAAAACCGGGCAACGCCGCAGGCTCGCGCAAAATAGTTGGCTTGAGCTTTGTTCGGATCAAGCTTTGTACGAAATCCCAGCTGAAAGGTCGTCATTCTTCAATCTTCGCAGCCTGCACGGCGCTTTTCATGCCATCAATAAGTTTTTGGTTCTTTTTGCTGCGAGAGCCGTAAAGTCGCGCGCTGAAAACCGTGATAATTTCCAGCACATCCTTGGCCAAATCTTCTTCAAATGAGCTGTCGGGGCCTTGATTGATGATGACGACTTCGACCGATTTCATTTCGCACACGGAAAAGACAAGCTCTGCACCAAAGCGCAATAGTCGATCCTTGTGGGTGATCACCAAACGGCCAACCTCGCCGGAGATTAGCAGATTGAGAAGTCGAGTCAAGCCTTTCTTGCGGTAATTCATTCCGCTGCCGAGATCGGTAATCACCTCGTACTGCCAGCCGTTCTGAGCACAGAACATTTCCAGCACTTGTGCCTGCTTTTCAAGATCGGCTTTTTGGTCGCGACTCGAAACCCGCGCATAAGCAATCGTCTTTTTCGGTTTTAACGCATCTAAAGCGGACCGCATCGGGCGAACATCATCGATCTTCGCCAAATCGTACCGACGGTGCCCGGCTTTGGTACGTTCCGGAATCAAACGTCCTTCGTGTTCCCAACGACGAAGAGTTGAAATGGAAACTCCGAGACGTTTCTCAAAGCTCAACAATGTCAATCTGGTATTGACGGCGCTGGCCAAAGGCATCGGAAAGTTCACGGACATTCTGGAAGCGACAAAGATTACCAAGAGTCCGACGCTTGCCGACTGTTTGGCGCGCTTGACGGCCACGGGACTGGTTGTCAAAGATACGCCGATCAACGATGAACGAAACAAACGGCGCGTGATCTACCGTATCGCTGATCCGATGACGGCCTTCTACTACCGCTTCGTATTTCCCAAGAAGTCTTTGCTGCAGATCTACCATTACTGGAATTTCTTCGAGGATTTTGTCAAGGACAAGTTTGAGAACGAATATATGCCGCTTGCTTTGGAAGAGGTCGTCCGCCAGTTCCTGACGCTTCGCAACAAGGCTGGCCTCATAGATCCTCCGCTTACCCGCATGGGCCGCTACGTCTATCAACTGCCCAGCATGCGTCGGCCGCGAGAAATTCGTTTTGTGACCGAGGATCAAAACGGTTATTGCTACTGCGATCTGTCGTTCAAGCCGAAGGAAATGAAGGTTGAGAGCGTTGTTCGCACTATCGAGCAAGTGAAAGCATCGCCGTTGGATGCACGACGTTTCGTGTTCTTTGTTCGGAAACGAGAATATTGGTACGACTACCGATTGGATGAGGTGTCTGTTGAGCAACACACCGTTCACGAGTTCTATACAAAGATGCAGTGACCGAACCTCAAGCTGACGAATTGCATAAAACCTTGTAGGAGAAATTGAATAAAGACTTTGGGCTAAATCAGGCCTTTGGCAATTAACTTGTCAAGCGACCAATTCCTTGATTGCGGCATTCTTTATCTTCGATACAGTAAGAAAACTTGGCCCGGAAAGCCAGATAAAACAACGATTCGGAGCCTTCCTCGGGGCCGAAAAAAAAAGCTTTCCAGTGCCGGAACAAAAAACTCGAACAAAAGGGAGAACTCCATGGCTAGTTCGCAAGCCGTGCGGCAGGAGGCTGCCGCAAAAGGCCTGTATCGTCCGGATGCCGAGCACGACGCCTGCGGTGTCGGCTTTGTGGCCAATATCAAGGGACATGTATCGCACAAGATCATTGAAGACGCGCTTTTGATTCTTCACAATCTTGATCACCGCGGTGCCGTCGGTGCCGATCCCCTGTGCGGTGACGGTGCGGGCATTCTGATTCAGATTCCGGATGCGTTTTATCGTGAAGAAATGGCAGCGCTCGGAGTCAAACTCCCGGCGCCCGGCGACTATGGCGTCGGCATGATCTTTCTGCCGAGGGAGCCCGCCTCCCGCCAAGCCTGCGAGCAGGAGCTCGAACGCATGGTCAAAAAGGAAGGCCAGGTGGTGCTCGGCTGGCGCGACGTGCCCGTGGATCAAACGATGGAAATGAGCTCGACGGTGCGGGCCTCCGAACCCGTCATTCGTCAGATCTTTATCGGTCGCGGCCCTGACGTGATGGTTCAGGATGCCCTCGAGCGCAAGCTTTATGTGATTCGCAAGAGTGCTTCGCATCGAATCCAGTCACTGAAACTCAAACACGGCGGCGAGTATTTCGTACCCTCGATGAGTACGCGCACCGTGGTCTACAAAGGTTTGCTTTTGGCCGATCAGGTCGGACGCTACTACAGGGATTTGCAAAGCCCTGCTTGCAAGAGTGCCGTTGCCGTCGTGCATCAACGCTTTTCCACCAATACGTTTCCGGCCTGGGCCTTGGCTCATCCGTATCGCTACATCGCACACAACGGCGAAATCAATACCGTCAAGGGAAATTACAACTGGATTCGCGCTCGGGAAAACGTCTGGAAGTCGGCCGTTTTAGGAGACGACGTCAAAAAGCTCGTGCCGCTCATCTATGAAGGGCAATCCGATACGGCCAGCTTGGACAACGCCGTTGAGCTGCTCGTAATGGCGGGCTATTCGCTACCGCAGGCCATGATGATGCTGGTGCCGGAGGCGTGGGAACGCTCCGAAACGATGGATGCCGATCGGCAGGCGTTCTACGCCTACCATGCTCCGATGATGGAAGCCTGGGACGGGCCGGCGGCGTTGGTCTTTACGAACGGCGTACAGATCGGTGCCATGCTCGATCGCAACGGTCTGCGGCCGGCGCGCTACATCGAAACGGAAGACGACACGGTGGTGTTGGCCTCTGAAGTGGGCGTATTGCCCATTCCGGAAGGTCGCGTCCGCCGCAAATGGCGCATTGAGCCGGGCAAAATGCTCTTTATCGATACGGTGCAGGGCCGCATCATTTCCGACGAAGAAATCAAGAATCAGGTGGCGCTCGACAAGCCTTATCGAGAGTGGGTGGAGCGACTCAATCTGCGTTTGGCTGATCTCAGCGCCGATGAAGAGTCAACCGCTCAAGCGCCGATGGCCGACGACCGATTGGCAGAGTTGCAGCGCGTATTCGGGATGACTCAGGAAGACGTAGACGTCGTTCTGATGCCGATGGCTACCAAGGGAATGGAGCCTACCGGGTCTATGGGAAACGACGCGGCTCTTCCGGTTCTTTCTCAAAAAACGCAGTCGTTTTTTGCCTACTTCAAACAGCTCTTTGCGCAGGTCACCAATCCGCCGATCGACCCGATCCGAGAAGAGTTGGTGACAAGCCTCATGAGCTTCATCGGCCCCAAGCCCAATCTCCTGGATGTCAACAACGTCAACCCGCCGCGGCGAATTGAAATTTTTCAGCCGGTGCTTGTTGAAAACGATATGACCAAGCTGCGCACGATCGACGAGCACACGGCAGGAAAATTCCGCAGCTTCGAGATTGACATCACCTACCCGGCCGCCTGGGGCGACAGCGGCGTGGAGGCGCATCTGGCAAGTCTCTGCGCGCAGGCAGTCGATGCGATCGGCGAGGGCTACAACATCCTTATTCTGAGCGACGAAAACGTGAGCCGCGAGCGCGTGGCCGTTCCGGTTCTTCTGGCTTTAAGCGCGCTGCATCAGCATCTCATCCGGGAAGGATTGCGCACCAATACGGGGCTGATCGTGCACTCGGGGGCGGTTTTCGAAACGCATGACTTTGCGCTGCTTTTGGGGTACGGCGCCGAAGCTGTGCATCCGTATCTGAGTTTGGCACTGATCCGCAAGGCGGCTCCCTTGGCAGGGCTTTCGCCTGAAGATGCGGTGTCGCATTACGTCAAGGCCGTCGGCAAGGGACTAACCAAAGTAATGGCCAAGATGGGCATCTGCACGGTCATGAGCTACCGCGGGGCCCGCATCTTTGAAGCCGTCGGCCTTAACAGCGAGTTTGTGGACCGTTATTTTCACGGTACGCCGTCCAAAATCGAAGGTTTGGGGCTGTTTGACGTCATGCGGGAGGCGGTTAAGCGGCACGACGCAGCCTACGCCAAACGCATGCCGATCAAGGCGCAATTGGATTCAGGCGGCCAATACGCTTGGCGTGCCGACGGCGAAGAGCATATGTGGACGCCCGAGGCAATCGTCAAGCTGCAGAGAGCGGCTCGCCAGAAGAACTATCAGACCTACAAGGAGTACGCATCAATCATCAACGATCAGAGCCGTCGGCAGATGACGCTGCGCGGTTTGTTGCGTTTTAAGACGGAAAACTGCACCCCGGTTCCGATTGACGAGGTGGAGCCCGCCAAGGACATCGTCAAGCGTTTTGCGACGGGCGCGATGAGCATGGGCTCCATTTCTGCGGAGGCTCATGCGACGCTTGCCGTTGCCATGAATCGCATCGGCGGCAAGAGCAACACAGGCGAAGGCGGTGAAGATCCGAAACGCTATGAGGCCGAACTCAAGGCGGGACACTCCGTTGTCAAAAAAGGCATGACGGTTGCCGACGTTCTCGGACACGACCGCATTGTGGCCGACATCGAGCTCGAAGACGGTGACAGTCTGCGCTCGCGCATCAAGCAGGTGGCAAGCGGTCGCTTCGGCGTGACTGAGCAATATCTGGCTAGTGCCGATCAGATTCAGATCAAGATGGCTCAAGGCGCCAAGCCCGGTGAAGGAGGACAACTTCCCGGGCACAAGGTGACCGAATACATTGCCGAACTGCGCTATTCGGTGCCCGGCGTGGGATTGATTTCTCCGCCGCCGCACCACGACATCTATTCGATCGAAGATCTGGCGCAGCTCATCCATGACCTCAAGTGCGCCAACGGCAAGGCCGACATTTCGGTCAAGCTCGTGAGCGAAACGGGCGTGGGAACGGTGGCCGCAGGCGTTGCCAAAGCCAAGGCCGACCATATTGTCATTGCCGGACACGACGGCGGTACGGGCGCAAGCCCCGTTTCTTCCGTCAAGCACGCCGGAAGCTGCTGGGAGGTGGGATTGGCCGAAACGCAGCAGACGCTTGTCGTCAACAAGCTGCGCGAGCGCGTGGTGCTGCAGGTCGACGGACAGATCAAGACCGGGCGCGACGTGGTGATCGGGGCCATGCTCGGAGCCGACGAGTTCGGGTTTGCCACGGCGCCTTTGGTGGTCGAAGGCTGCCTGATGATGCGCCAGTGCCATCTCAACACGTGTCCTGTCGGCATTGCCACGCAGGATCCTCAATTGAGGAAACGCTTCAAAGGGCAGCCCTCGCATGTGGTCAACTACTTCTTCTTCGTGGCCCAAGAGGTACGTGAAATCATGGCGCAGCTGGGTGTTCGACGGTTTGAAGAGTTGATCGGACGCAGTGACCTTCTGGAGCAGCGAGACGACATTGACAACTGGAAGGCTCAAGGCGTCGATCTTGCACGAGTGCTGTACAGGCCGCAGAGCCGTCCTGAGGAACGGCGCCATCGTTTGGCCCAAAAGCATGATCTCGAAAAGAGTCTGGACGCACAAATTCTTGCCGAAATTGATCGGCACATCCGGCAAGGTCAGGCTGTTCGTAAAACCTATGCCATACGCAATATCAACCGTACGGTGGGCACGCAGATTGCGCACGCAATCGTTGATCTGTACGGCGCACAGGGCTTGGCCGACGATACGGTGCACCTGACGTTTAAAGGGACGGCCGGTCAGTCGTTCGGGGCCTTTGCGGTACCCGGCATGACGATGGTGCTCGAAGGCGACGCCAACGACTATGTCGGCAAAGGGCTCTCGGGCGGCCGCATCATCGTGAAGGCGGGAGATGACTTTCACGGCAAAGCGCAGGAAAACATCATTGCCGGCAATACGACGCTTTACGGAGCGACTTCGGGCGAAGCCTATTTCAACGGTGTCGCAGGCGAGCGCTTTGCGGTGCGTCTGTCGGGAGCTAGCGCCGTTGTGGAAGGCACGGGGGACCATGGCTGCGAATACATGACGGGAGGCACTGTGGTGGTGCTCGGCAAAACGGGGCGCAACTTTGCTTCGGGCATGTCGGGCGGTGTGGCCTACGTGTTTGACGCCGAGGGCGACTTCGAGTCGCATTGCAATACATCGATGGTTGCGCTTGAGCGAGTTGTCGCGAAATCCGAGCAGAAGCGTTCGGGCGATTCGCGTACATGGCATCTCGGCAAGACCGATGAAGAGCTCTTAAAGGAGCTCATTGAGCGCCACGCGCGGTTTACGGGCTCCAAATTGGCCGCAGAACTGCTTGAGCATTGGAGCAATGCTCGCGCGCGTTTCGTGAAAGTGATGCCGCTTCAGTACAAGGAAGCGCTTTTGGCCGGTGCCGGTCGGCAATAACAGGAGACGACAATGACCGTAAACAAAAATCAGCCGAATGCACCGCTGCAGCGCATTGAGTTCGGTCACCAGAGCGTGGAAGAGCGCATCAAGCATTTCGGAGACTTCACGATTGCTCTCGATGACGAGCAGATTCATCAACAATCGATGCGCTGTCTGCATTGCGGTACGCCGTTTTGTTCGGCAAGCTGCCCGCTGCATAACCGACCGGTGGACTTCAATCGTCTCGTGCGTGACGGCAAGTGGCGAGCCGCCTGGGAGTGCCTGAATTCGACGAGCAGTTTTCCGGAATTTACAAGCCGCGTGTGTCCGGCCATTTGTGAAGCCGGCTGCACGCAGTACCACCTCGAAGACGCTGCCGTCGGCATTAAAACCATTGAGCGCGCCATCATTGATCGTGCGTGGCTTTCGGGTTGGGTCAAGCCCGTCAAGCCCCTGGTCAAAACGGGCAAGTGCGTGGCAGTGGTGGGGTCGGGCCCTGCGGGTCTGGCCTGTGCGCAGCAGTTGGCGCGAGCCGGACACAAGGTGACGGTGTACGAGAAAAACGAGAAGGCGGGCGGTTTGCTGCGCTACGGCATACCGGACTTTAAGCTTCCCAAAGATCTCATCGATCGACGCATCGAGCAGATGCAGGCCGAGGGCGTTGCGTTCAAGTTCGGTACCGCAGTCGGCGTCAAGTCGTTTTCGCAGGGGGTGTTTTCACAGGCCCAAAAGACGGTGTCGGCAGACAAACTCAAGCGTGACTACGACGCTGTTGTTCTGGCGTGCGGGTCGGAGACGCCGCGAGATCTCAAGGTGCCGGGAAGGGAAGCCAAGGGCGTGCATTTCGCGCTGGAACTTTTGATCGGACAGAACCGTGCCGTTTCAGGCGAACTCGATGAAACGCCGATTTCCTGTAAGGACTGCAAGGTGGTCATCATCGGAGGCGGCGACACCGGCAGCGACTGCGTGGGCATCGCAAGGCGACAGGGCGCCGAAAGTATCGTTCAGCTCGATATCGGACCGTGTCCGCCTCTGCAGGAGGATAAGGATGCCACGTGGCCCGATTGGCCTCGGAAACTTCGCACCTCATCGTCTCATGAAGAAGGCTGCGAACGGCTGTGGGGAATTTCCACCAAAGAGATTTTGGTCAATGATTCGGGAGCGGTGCGTGGACTGCATTGCGTGAAAGTGAGACTGGATCCGGCCACAAAGAGACTCACGCAAGAACCCGGGTCGGACTTTGAGATTGCGGCCGACCGAGTGTTTTTGGCAATGGGATTCGCACATCCGACCGAAGAACTCTTGGAGGCCTTCGGCATTCAACGCGATGCGCGGGGCAACGCCAAGGCGGGCACCGAGACGGATCTTCGACCGTTTGAATCGTCTGTCGCAGGAGTGTTTGCCTGCGGAGATACGCGAAGCGGTCAATCGCTTGTCGTCCGAGCCATGAGCGAGGGACGCCGCTGCGCACGAGCCGTGGATCTCTATCTTATGGGAACAACGGAGCTGCCGGCTTTCCGAGCGTGACCTCAGGAGAGTTGCCGAGTCGTACGAACTCGGCAGCTCTCAGAAACAGAATCAGAATCAGTGCGCCATGATCGGAGAGACGAAAGCGTCCCATAGCACCACGCACCATACAAAGATGCAGAATGTGAGCGCAAAGAGCACGGCGCAGCTGCCGGCATCCTTGGCGTACTTGCTCATGGGGTGAATTTCCGGGCCGATGCGATCAATTGCAGCCTCGACGGCGGAATTCAATAGCTCGGTCACCAGCAGAAACACGAGGGCGAAAACCGCAAAGAGCTTGAGCGTGAAGGCGGCCGGGATGAAAAAGAGGGCAACGAGGCCGATCACGGACAGAATGGATTCCTGGCGGAAGGCTTCTTCGGTCTGAAAGGCTTTCAAAAAGCCGTCTCGCGAGTAGCGCGTGGCGTTGATGAGGCGCCGAATGCCGGTTTTGCCTTTTAAGTCACGAGCATCCTGAGGCATAACGAAATTTCCTGCGTTAAAAAAGCGTCAAAAAAATGCGGCCGAGGAAGCAATTTCCGCGGCCGCAATACTGTGGCGCAAAGACCGAATTACTGAACCTTCTGCGCGAGCTCGCCGGCATCGTACTTGGCGGCCATCACGGAAAGCGAGATCGGCTTGATGCGGGCGCCCTGACCCTCGCAACCGAACTCAAGATAGCGCTGCTTGCACAGTTCGTAAGCAGCCTGACGGGCCTTCTTGAGGTATTCGCGCGGATCGAACTTTTCGGGGTGCTCGAAAAGGAAGCGGCGCGTGGCGGCGGTCATTGCCAGACGAATGTCCGTGTCGATGTTGACCTTGCGCACGCCGTGCTTGATGGCCTCCTGAATTTCGGAAACGGGCACGCCATAGGTTTCGCGCATGCTGCCGCCGAATTCGCGGATTTCAGCGAGGTATTCCTGCGGAACGGAGCTCGAGCCGTGCATCACGAGGTGGGTGTTGGGCAGACGTTCATGGATTTCCTTGACGCGCTGGATCGAAAGAATTTCACCGGTGGGCTTGCGCGTGAACTTGTAAGCGCCGTGGCTCGTGCCGATGGCGATGGCCAGAGCGTCGAGCTGGGTTTCACGCACGAAGTCGGCGGCCTGATCCGGATCGGTGAGAAGCTGTTCACGGGACATGGTCGCATCCGTGCCGTGACCGTCTTCCTTGTCGCCCTTCATGGTTTCCAAAGAACCCAGGCAGCCGAGTTCGCCTTCGACGGACACGCCGATGCAGTGGGCGTTTTCAACCACGCGGCGGGTGACGTCGACGTTGTATTCGTAGGAGGAAATGGTCTTGCCGTCGCTCATAAGCGAACCGTCCATCATCACCGACGTAAAGCCCATGCGCATGGCGATCTGGCAGACGGCCGGGCTCTGGCCGTGGTCCTGATGCATGCAAACCGGAACGTCCGGCCAGCTTTCCACGGCGGCTTCGATGATGTGGCGCAGGAACGCTTCGCCGGCATACTTGCGGGCGCCGGCGCTCGCCTGCATGATGACCGGAGCGCCGACTTCGGCGGCAGCCGTCATGATGGCCTGTACTTGTTCGATGTTGTTGACGTTGAAGGCGGGAACGCCGTAACCGTTTTCCGCTGCATGATCAAGCAGCTGGCGCATGCTCACTAATGCCATGTCGTGTATGTCCTAAATCGTGGCGTGCGTCCCGAAAAAGACGCAACACAAAACGAGCGCTTCGAAGAAACGCCTACTTTGAATTTGAGAAGCATTCTACCAAGAGAGAGTTTGGAACTAGAGCAAATGTTGCAATCCGTCACGAGCCGCTCTCAAGGATGCTTCCGGTGCTCCCATCAGTTCTTGGTTTTGAGTGCGGCGTGCCCGTGAGCAAGTGAGTCGGCCACGCGAACTTTGGAAACCCAAAGTGCGATGACCGACAGCGTGACGCCCGCCAGACACAGGCCTACGGCCGTGCACATCCAGAAGCCCTCGGCGCGCAGCGGTTGCCCGAAAAGGAACGTGCCGTCAAAGGCGAAATAGTAGCCTCCGCCCAAGCCCACACCCCAGAGCATTACGCCGTAGATGATCATCGGAAGCATCGTGACGCGGTAGCCTCGCAGCGCAAAATTCGAAACCGTCTGCGCGGCGTCAGTGATGTGGTAGATCATGCCGAATACCAGAAGCGAAGCGGCAAGCGATGTCACTGCGGTTTCCTTGGAGTAGAGCCCCAGCAGGAAATCCTGTCCGAAATACATGAAGGCCACAGAACAGGCCGCGATGGCGAGCGCTACCTTCAGGCCTCGCACCGTGATCTCGCGTGCGGCCTTCGGACTGCCGGCACCGAGCGCTTGGCTTACCATCACGCACACGGCAATGGCGATGGAAAGCGGTATCTGATAGAGCGTTGCGGTGATGTTGCCGACGATCTGGTGCGCGGAGACATCGGTCGTACCCAGGCGAGAAATGAAGATCGCCATGAGCGTAAAGGAGCTCACTTCAAAGAAAATCGAAAGGCCGATCGGCACGCCGAGTTTGAGTTGAGCAAAAACAGCCTTGATCTGAGGCCAGAAGAAGCGCTCGGCGCGCATCTTGTCGTAGAAGGCGTCCTTCTTGTAGATAACGATGTAGCAGATGAGCGCCAGCCACGCGTCAACAGCGAGCGACAACCCGGCACCCGCGCCGCCCAGTGCGGGAAAGCCGAGCCAGCCGTACATGAAGATGCAGTTGAGCGGTATCTTGCAGGCGAGCATCAAAAGGCTCACGTACATCGTCACGCGAGGGCGGCTCACCGCCGCATTCAGAGCAATGAAGCTTCGGGAGACGATCGACGCGAAAATACCCGGTGCGGAAAAGACGAGAAAGAGCGATGTCATGCGAGCAACCTCTCCCGAGACCCCGCCGAATTTCGTCCAAAAATCCGTTTGCAACAACAATACGCAGCCGATGATGCCCAGCAGAATCGCCAGCCAGAGGTTTTGAGAAAGTTCAAAGCCGATTGCTTTGTAATTGCGTGCGCCGTAGTGATGACCGACGATGGGGGAGAGCCCCTGCAATATGCCCACCAGTCCGAAAAGAACCATGACGGAGGTCGCACCGCCCAAAGCGACGACGGCAAGATGCTCTTTGCCGAGGTTGCCGGTCATCAAGGTGTCGATTGTGGCTGCGCCCATCAACGCCAGATTGGCGATGAAGATCGGGGCGGAGAGTTTGGCAAGCGCCCCGAGGCTGACATCGGGCTCGGCGGCGTGGTGCGGAACGATTTCAGGGTTTTTGTCGTTGGATTTGACGGCTTCGCTCATACGAAAAAAGACTCGAGGAAAGGCAATCCGGGCGAAAGGAGGCGCCTTTGGAAGACTCCTCAAACCTTCGGCGTCGATATCCCACAGGTTGAATCGACGTTCGGGTTGCTGTGCTGAGGATTCTACGCAGAATTGCTTAGAAGACGTGGATTCTTGCGAAGAAAATGCCGCGCGGACTAAAATGCTATCAAAAGAATTACTATCTTTAAAAATAGTAATTTCCGTGATAGCAAATTTTTCGGAATCCAAGTATGTATACATTCATCGGTCGAGACAAAGAACTTCGTACGCTGCAGACGGCCTACGAATCGGATCGCTCCGAGCTGGTCGTAGTCTACGGACGACGCCGCATCGGAAAGACTGCGTTGATGACGCAATTTTGCAAAGACAAAGCAGGCGTCTACTTTGCCGCGAAACGACAGGACGATGCGGGACAGCGGCAGGATTTCAACGAAACGATGAAACGGGCCGGTGCACCGGTTTCCCGGATGCTCGAGACGCTGCCCAATTGGGAGGCTGGTTTCCGTCAGTTGGCGGCGTTACCAGGAAGCGGTAAGAAGGTGATGGTGCTCGATGAGTTTCCGTATATGGCTGAAGGTAATCCGACGTTGCCATCGCTTTTGCAGCATCTGTGGGATCACGAGCTGCAGTCGGCCGATGTGATGATCGTTCTGTGTGGCAGTGCGCTCTCTTTTATGGAAAAAGAAGTGCTTTCCGAAAAAAGCCCGCTTTTTGGCCGCGCCACGCGCACCATCAAGGTTGAACCGATGCTCTTTGACGACGTGCGTCAATTTTTTCCTCAGTACGACGCAGTCGGTGCCGTGCTTGCCTATTCCGTACTGGGCGGAACGCCGTACGCGTTGAACTGTTTTGATTCGAACCGATCGGTCGAAGAAAACATACGCGAGCAATTACTCTCGCCAAGCGGTCGACTGTGGGATTATCCGACGCAGCTCATTGCGCAGGAGTGCCGGGAGCCCGGGCGCTTCAACGACATCCTGAGGACGGTGGCTACAGGAAGCCGTCGATTTTCCGAGATTGCGTCAAAGACGGTCATTCAGTCGCCCAATCTGCCGCGATATTTACGCTCGCTTGCCGAGATGGGTTTTGTAGAGCGATCGTTTCCTGCCGATCAAAATTTTAAAGAGAAGGCCAACAGTCAGCGTGGGTTATACGACATCGCGGACAATTTGGTAGCGTTCTGGTACCGCTATGTGTGGCCCAATTTCAGCGTTTTGAACATGGGAGGCGCTGAACTCGTCTGGAAGCATCAGGTTGCTCCCAGGCTCAACGAAATCGCATCCTTTCCTTTTGAGGAAGTCTGCCGGCAGTATTTGGAAAAGCTCAATCTCAAGGAGAAGTTACCTTTTGCCGCTAGCCGCATCGGTCGCTGGTGGGATAAAAACGAGGAGATCGATATTCTCGCGGTTCCTTTTGAAGGCGGCGCGCGGCTATTTGGCGAGTGCAAGTTCCGGCAGTCGGAATTTGCGCTCGGGGACTATGTCAGGCTCAAAAAGAAGGCGCAAGCAGTGCCGCACGAACAAGCGTACTACGTTCTGTTTTCCAAGTCAGGATTTGCGCCCAACTTGAAACTTTTGGCTCAGGATCCGAACGAACATCTGACGCTCGTGACCTTGGATGAGGTTGCCGACAGCGTGGAGAAGAACTTTAGCTGAGCCGGCAAAATCATCGCGGCATCAATCTTCGAGCCCGACCAGGTCGTCGACGCCGCGGTGGGCAACCGGCTCGATGCGGTGCAGGCCCGGATTTTCGTGGCTGTAGGCTTGGCCGCTCACAATGGCGCGCAGGCCTTCAAAATCCATGATTTGAACGTGCTTTTGATTGACGATGATCAAGTTGTCGTGCGAGAAGCGGCTCAGAACGCGGCTCACCGTTTCGAGTTTGAGGCCCAAGTAGGAGCCGATTTCGGCGCGGGTCATGCGCAGCACAAACTCGCTGCGCGAGTAGCCGCGCTGCTCGAAGCGCTGCGAAAGGTTCAGGATGAAGGCAGCCAGACGCTCTTCGGCGTGCATCGAACCCAACAGCAGCATCACACCGTTTTGGCGCACGATTTCCATGGCAAGCAGTTTTTGGAAGTGCTGGCTCATGGAGAACATGTTCTGCGTGACTTCAAGAAGCTTGTCGTAGGGAAGGATGCACACTTCCGTGTCTTCAAGTGCGATCAGATCGCTTGAGTAGACCATGCCGGCCAGACCATCGAGACCGACGATGTCGCCCGACATGTGAAAGCTCGTCACCTGTTCGCGGCCGTCGGAACTCGTGACGGCACTCTTTAAGAAACCCAGGCGGATGGCGTAGAGCGCATCAAAGCGGTCGCCCGCACGATAAAGGGCTTCGCCGCGGCGCACGCGCTTTCGGGTGCTCACCAACTCCTCGAGCCGTTCGATTTCTTTGAGGGTGAGGCCGAGCGGAAGGCACAATTCGCGCAGATTGCAGTTGGAGCACGCTACCCGAAGGGTTGCCATGTTGATCGTGGGGTTGTTGAGCATATGGGTCGAACGCAAACAAAACGGCCCGGCGGAAGAGCTCCGGGCAAGCACACTGAGCTGCAACGGCTTTCGGTCGGCGGTGCCAAACCGGGTGGCGACTTAGGATTTGAAACGGCGTGCGTGCTAATGAAAGAATAATCTCCAGCGTTTACACTGCCGCAAGCATCCAAAGCCCGTCCTTCGGGAAGGCCGGCAACCGAAAACCGCCGGCAGCCAGGGGACTTTGCCGCTAAGAGCAGAGCCGATTCAGGCCGGCAGTAAACTGTCGTCGAAACATTTGATTGTTGTCAAAGGTTTCGCTAATTGCTGAATCATAACAGGTAAGTTTGCGTTTTGTCATAGAAATTTTCGAGGTTTCTCAATATGGATTTCGACCCCACACGTGCCGGCGTAGAGCTGCCCGATGAAGCTCTTTTGAAGAAATTCGACGTTCCTGCACCTCGCTATACGTCTTATCCGACGGCCGACCGATTCCATGGCCGCATCACGCCTGAGGACTACCAGGCCGCGCTCGCCCGCCGAGAAAAGGCTGCCAAGCCCGCCAAGCTTTCGCTCTACTGCCACATCCCGTTCTGTAACGACGTGTGCTTCTATTGCGGCTGCAACAAGATCGTCACGCGCGATCACTCGCGCTCTGCGGCCTACATTAAGACCCTGTTGAAGGAGGCAGATCTTGCCAAGGAACACCTCACGGGCATCAAGACGCTCGAGCAGTTGCACTGGGGCGGCGGTACGCCCACTTTCCTAAACGACGACGAAATTCTGGAACTGATGGCGGGCCTCAATGAGCGCTTCCCGTTTGAGGAAGGCGGCGAATTTTCCATTGAGGTCGATCCGAGAAGCTGCCCTCCGTCCAAGATCAAGACGCTTCGCAAGGCGGGCTTCAACCGCATGAGCCTGGGCGTGCAGGACTTCAATCCGGACGTGCAAAAGGCCGTCAACCGCATTCAGCCTTTCGAAATGACCAAGGAAGTGCTCGAAAGCGCCCGCGCCGAAGGGTTCGGCTCGATTAACATGGACCTGATCTACGGTCTGCCGCGTCAGACGCGCGAAACATTTGCCCGCACGATCGAGCAGGTGATTGAGCTTTCACCCGATCGCATCGCGCTTTATCACTACGCGCACCTGCCCAACATCTTCAAGCCTCAGCGCCGCATCATTCCCGCGGAGCTGCCCGGAGCGGCCGAACGCGTCAACATCATGTTCGATGCGATCAAGACTCTCACGAGCCACGGTTACCGCTACATCGGCATGGATCACTTCGCTAAGGAAACCGATGAGCTCTCGATTGCTCAGGTCAACGGCACCATCCAGCGCAACTTCCAGGGCTACTCCACGCGAGCCGAGTGCGACATGGTGGCCTTGGGGCCGAGCTCGATTTCGTTCGTCGACGGTCTCTACGCCTGCAACCCCCGCGAAATCGAGCCCTGGAGCGAAGCGATCGAGTCGGGCAAGCTTGCAACCTGCCGCGGCTTTGATCTCAACGACGACGACAAGCTGCGCCGCGCCGTCATCATGACGATCATGTGTCGCTTTGAGCTCGATAAGCGGGAAATCGAAGAGGAATTCGGCATCAAGTTCGACGAATACTTCGCCTACGAAATGAAGAAGCTTCAGGCCTATGTCAAGCACGAGCTTGCCGAACTCACGGCCGACAAGATCATCGTTTCGCCCAAGGGCAAGATCTTTGTTCGTGCCGTGGCCATGCAGTTTGACCGCTACTTGCGCGAATCCGATCGAGCCGGCGGCTACTCCAAAATCGCTTGATGGCAAAACGTTGCAACCGACAGCCGTAGGAGTTTCGTTGCCGACGGCTGTCGGCAGGCAAAGCAAAGCCGCCGAGCCTGCACTTTTGTCAGCGTTTTGATTCGCTAAACTCTGACAAGTTTGCAGTGAAAGAAAAGAACAGTCGCGAGGAGGAGGCCTTATGCAAAAGTCGTTGAAAACATTGGTGTTGCTGTCGGTCGCGTCCCTGTTGCTTTCCGGTTGCGCGGCTTTGCAGCAGGATCAACAAGGCTCTGAACAGCGGCAAGAACAGTCGCAAAGAGGCGCCATCGATACGATCTGCGTGGTGCGTCATCAAAATCCTCAATTGAGCTCCGATCGGCTCGTGCAGGCTATTGAGGCAGGACTCAAACAACGTGGAGTGAAGACGCGCGTTGTGAACCACGATCAGGTCCCGTCCGAATGCCGCTTATGTCTCTTTTACGGCGTGACAGCGGAAAACAATGTCGCCAAATCATTTGATTTCCAAGCCGTGATTGACGGCAAGGCGCTGCAGCGGGGGGCCGGTCCCGTGCCGGCCGACGGCAACATCAAGCTCGAGACGATTGCCTTGTACGCGGCCAATTATTTGCAAAGCCTTGTCAATGCCGCCAAGCAGAAAGAAGTCCAGCAGGAGACTGCTCCTTAGCAAACACAGGATAAGGACGCTTGCGTTTTGCCTGGATTTGCTTAAATTGAAGTCGCCGCAGGAAAAAGGCCGCGGCGATTTTTTTATTTCGGGAAGCGAAAACGAAGATCAAGCTTCTCACCGACAAAAGAAATGACGCAGAGTACAACTTTTTATTGGTACGACTACGAGACTTTCGGGCTGGATACGCTGCGCGATCGGCCGGCACAGTTTGCCGGTATGCGCACGACGCTTCAATTTGAACCGGTGGCCGAGGCCGATGTTTTCTATTGCCGTCCTTCGATGGAGTACCTGCCCGGAGTGATGGCCTGCGTGCTCACGGGCATCACGCCGCAGACGGCCGCTGAAAAGGGCATGCCTGAGGTTGATTTTGCCAAGCGTGTCTTTAAGGAACTCAACACGCCCGCAACCATTTCGGTGGGCTACAACAGCATCGGCTTTGACGACAAGGTCAACCGCGCGCTTTTCTGGCGCAGTCTTTTGGACGTCTACAGTCACGTTTGGCGAAACGGCTGCTCGCGCTGGGACTTGTACCCGTTCGTGCTTGCCGTCTGGGCGCTTCGCCCCGAGGGCGTGGAATGGCCCAAGGTGCGCGGCACCGATCCAGACAAGCCCGAACGTCAAACCTTCAAACTTGAAAAACTGACGGCAGCCAACGGCATTGAGCACAGCCACGCACACGATGCTTCGAGCGACGTGTCGGCTACGGTGGCGCTTGCGCGATTCCTTGCTGAGAAAAAGCAGCGGCTGTGGCAATGGGCTTTGAACAATCGCACCAAAACCAAGGTGGCTGAAGCGCTCGATACGCGTCGTCCCTGTCTGTGGGTCGATCCGAGAGCGGGACAGGAGCGCGGTTTCCTGCGCTTTGTGATGCCGGTTGCTCGAAATCCCGACAATCAAAACGAATACTTCGTCTGGGACTGTCGAGAGGATCCCGATCAGCTCACGAGCCTATCGCCCGAAGTGATTGCTCGACGTGCTTTTGCACCGGCCTACATGCGAGAAGAAGGTGAAGAGCCTCTGGCGTTGCGTCGACTGCGCATCAACGAGTGCCCTTTTGTCTGCGCGGATCTGCGTGTGGCGTCAAGTTCGGTCTGCGAGCGCTTTGGTATTGATCTGCGGCAAGTGGTTGATTTCGGTGAAAAGCTCACTCGTCTTCACGGCATGATTGAAGGTCCCGTGCTGCAGGCATGGCAGATCTTTGAAGAACAGAACAAAGCGCGCTTTGAAAGCGAAGGCCCCAAGGATCCCGAAACGGCGCTCTACGACGGTTTTGTGAGCGAAGCCGATCGGGCTCGTGCACAGGGACTTTTGAATCTCGACTTTGAGACGATCGCCGAACAGGTGCACGACGGAAGGCTCTACTTTGACGATGAACGCCTCAATGAATTGCTGTTTCGTCTGCGCGCCCGCTGTGCGCCGCAGACGCTCAATGATGCCGAGCGGGAAAAGTGGCTTGCCGAATGCCGCAAGCGGCTCACGCAGCAAGGGGCTGCAACGACGACGCTTGAGAAGTATTTCGAAGAGATTGATTCCGTACGCGACCGCTACGAGACTCTGTTAAACGAAGGCAGCATCACCGAAGAGCGTTACGAGGCCATCGAAAAGACGCTGTCCGACTTGTGGGACTGGGGCGATCAGGCGGCCGAATACGCTCAGGTTGAAGGCTGAAAAGGAGAGAAGCAAATGACGATCAAATGCGCGTTTTTGGGGCTCGGCGTGATGGGCTATCCCATGGCCGGACATCTGGTCAAAAAGGGCTTTGAGGTGACGGTTTATAACCGTACGATCGCCAAGGCTCAGAAGTGGTCGCAGGAGTACGGCGCCGCTTTTAAGGAAACGGCGTTTGAGGCTGTCAAAGACGCCGACTTCGTGTTCGCGTGCCTCGGAAACGACGATGACGTGCGCAGCGTTGTGTTGGGAGAGACGGGCGCCTTTGCCGGCATGAAGCCGGGTGCGGTCTTCGTGGATCACACGACCGATTCTGCCGATCTTGCGCGCGAGCTCTTTGCGGTCTGCAAGAAGCGTGGGCTGGGTTTCCTGGATGCGCCCGTTTCAGGTGGCCAGGCCGGTGCCGTCAACGGCGTTCTTACCGTGATGGTGGGCGGCGAATCCGACGTGTTCGAAAAGGCAAAGCCCGTCATCGATGCTTATGCCTGCAACGTGACGCATCTGGGGCCCGCAGGCAGCGGCCAGCTTGCGAAGATGGTCAACCAGATTGCGTTGGCAGGCGCCGTTCAGGGTCTTTCTGAGGCGATCGCTTTCGGCATGAACGCGGGCCTTGATATGAAAAAGGTTCTGAAAGTGCTCGAAAAAGGGGCGGCAGGTTCCTGGCAGATGGCCAATCGCGGCGAAACGATGGTCGACGACAAATTCGATTTCGGTTTTGCCATCGACTGGATGCGCAAGGACTTGGGGATCGCCATGGCCGAAGCCAGACGTAACGGCTCATCGCTTCCGGTGACTGCATTGGTTGATCAGTTCTATGGTGAACTGCAGGCGATGGGGGCGGCGCGAATGGATACCTCTTCCCTGATTAAGCGTCTGCCGCGCAAAAAAGCGTAGCTGTCCGCACTTCCATTGCTTTTCGGCCCGCTTCGAAGCTTGGTTTCGTTGCGGGCTTTTTGCTGCTCCGAACTAGGTAAAACTGTCTAAACGATTTGCCTTTTTGTCAAAGAGGCAACGATTTTCGACTGATTTCTGCATGCTGTTGCGAAATGAGAATAATTCCTATTACAATTCGCAACGATTCAAGACGGTTCGATAGATCTGGAAAAAACGCTTCTTGCCGTCGCTTCTTCCTACTTTTAAAGAGACAACAAATGACCAAATTCAAGACAACGCTTCTGGCGATGGCGGTGAGCGCCGCCGCCTTCTCGGTTCAGGCAGCTCAGGTTTCGCTTTATGGTTCCGTTTCGACGGGTGTTCTTTACCAGAACCAAGCTTCCTTGTCGGGTGGCCAGGACGCGGCTAACCAGGAAAGCAAGGATTCGTTCACGATGGAAAGCGGTTTCTGGGGGGATTCCATCTGGGGCATTACCGGTGAGGAAGATCTCGGCAACGGCTGGACCGTCGGCTTTACGCTTGAAAACGAGTTCGGTTCGGACACTGGTGAAATGGCTTCGGATGGCACGATTTTTGACAGTCAGGCCTATCTGCGCATCGGTAATGACAAGGTGAATTTTGCCTTCGGCAACATCGGCGGTCTGTCAAGTGCCGGCGGCGACTTTGACCTGATCTGCGGATTTGACCCGATGGAAGCCTTTGTCGGTGTGGCAGGTCTCGGCGCTTTTGCGTCTAAGGATTTTGCAAGCGGCAACATGGCTGTCGTCGAAGTGACGCCGATGGCGGGCTTCAAGGTTTCTCTGATGGGCAACACCGGTGATGACGACTCCAATGCCAAGTGGTCGGATCGCGATCACTACTACGGCTTGGGCGTGTCCTACGAAAACGGCCCGCTGGCTTTGGCTGCGATTGCTGAAATGCGCAAGTACGATCGCTTGGCAGCTTGGGGTGCCAACGCTGACAACGATGACTCCTGGATCTTTACGGTAGCCGCCGCTTACGACTTTGAAGTGATCCGTCCGAGCTTTGTGTATCAGCACGCCAGCAAGACGCGCGAATTTGCGGCTGGAGATATCTCAGAGGACGCTTATAACTTCGACAGCTTCATGCTCGGCGCTACGGCTCCGCTTGGACAGGGCACGCTGCGCGCTTCCGTTCAGTACGTCAAGGGTGAAAACGATGCGGTGTCCGACGAAGAGGGCAGTGCCACGATTCTCGGTCTGGCCTATACCTATGACATGAGCAAGCGTACGACGCTCTACGGCGCCGCGTTCTACTCGGTCGGCGGCGACGGTCTTGACAAGGACCTCGGTACCAACGAGAAAGAATTTGGGCTGATGGGTCGTGCTGATTACAACAGCGTCGGTTTCGGCGTGGGTCTTGTGCACACGTTCTAAGCGCATAACGACGCAATGAAGGTGTAAACCGATTCGCAAATCAAAAAGAGCCGGGACCCTCGATGTCACGGCTCTTTTTCAAATCTGAGCGGCGACGAACATTCTTTTGATGCGAACGAGAATTGCTAATTTTCAAGTTCTCTCGTCGTTTTCTTTGCTGCTAAGCGACATCAGGAAACAAGTGTCAACGCTTGAATGGCTGATTCATTGTTGAAAATACTGATTGATAACCGTTCTCATCGATATTGAGAAAAGGTATCATTCGCATTGAATTTATCCATCGTTGATGACTTCGGGTCGCTCGGTGAGCGATTTCGGTGCCACCACAGACGCAAAAGCAATGAACAAAGAACGAACAATTCGCAAGCTCACGCAACTGAAAATCGAAGAACCCGGCATCGTCGCCAAGGTCAAGCTGCCGGCTCCGGAAGCAGCTCGTCTCGATGAGCTCGGATTGCATGTGGGCAGTTCGGTTCGAGTGTTAAGCGGCGCGGTCAACGAGAGCATTTTGATTGCCGTCGGAGACAGCCGCATCGGCGTGAACTTCGACGTTGCTCAGAAAATTTACGTGTACTGAGAGCCGCTCAATTGCGACTGAAAAGCAAGCGGCTCGGAACAAGGGACAGGCAAACCATGTTGTTAAAGGAACTTTCTCCCGGAACCAAGGGAACGATTGTCGGCTATGACAAAAAGGCGCCGGAATACCGTCGGCGTTTGCTGATGCTCGGTGCAACACCGGGAACAGCATTTGAGGTGGTTCGCGTGGCTCCGCTGGGCGATCCGGTGGAGATTCGCGTGCGCGGCAGCTTTATCAGCGTTCGAAAGGACGAAGCCGCCATTATGGAAGTGCGCTTGGATTGAGTTGGGGATTGCAAAATGAAAAATATCATCTGTATTGTCGGCAATCCGAATTGCGGCAAAACGACGCTTTTTAATGCTCTGACGGGCTCCAAACAGGAAGTCGGCAACTGGCCGGGCGTCACCGTCGATAAGAAAACGGGTCGTTACAGCTTTGAAGGCAACGACGTAGAGATTGTTGACCTTCCCGGCATTTATTCCATTACGCCGGCTTCGACTTCCGGCGAAGACGAACGCATCGCTCGCGACTACATCCTTACGGATGAAGCGCAGGCTGTGATCAACATCGTTGATGCCTCCAACCTGGAACGAAACCTTTACCTGACGGCGCAACTCATTGAAATGCGCGTGCCGATGGTCGTGGCCGTCAATATGCTCGACATTGCCAAGAACCACAAGATTGAGGTGGATCTCAAGGCACTGCAGCAGGCGCTCGGTTGCCCTGTTGTGGGACTGGTGGCAGCGCGCGAGCAGGGAGTGCGTGAACTTCAAAAGACGGTTGCGGAATTTCTGAAGAATCCACAATTGCCGCCGATGAACGTTTCGTTCGAAGATCGTATCGAAAAGGCTCGTGAGGCGATTACTCAAGGACTGCGCAAAGAAGGCGTGGAACGTCCCGAATGGTTTGCGCTGCAGCTCGTTGAAGGTGCTCCGGGCATTGAAGACAAGCTTCCTGCCGAAGCCTACGCCAAGGTCAAGAAGATCGTTGACGATGTGAATGCCGCCTATGACGGTGATGCCGATATCGTGGTTGCCGACGCTCGCTACAACTTTGTCAACCGCATCACGCAAAAGGCACTGATTCGTCACGGCGAAATGAGCAACACCATGACCGACAAGATCGATCGCGTGGTCTTGAACCGTTGGTTGGGACTGCCGATCTTCCTGGCGATCATGTACGTGATGTTCCTCTTTACGCAGAACCTCGGCGGCGCTTTCATCGACTTCTTCGACATCACGTTTGCCGGCATCTTTGTCGACGGTTTCGGTCGCCTGCTTGAGGCAGTCGGCACGCCCGAATGGCTTAAGGTTTTGCTTGCCGACGGTATCGGCGGCGGTATTACGACGGTTTCAACCTTTATTCCGCCGATCTTCTTCCTGTTCCTGTTCCTCGCCATGCTTGAGGACTCGGGTTACATGGCTCGTGCCGCGTTCGTGATGGACCGCGTGATGCGCGCGTTGGGCCTGCCCGGCAAAGCCTTCGTACCGCTGATCGTGGGCTTTGGCTGCAACGTGCCCGCCATTATGGCTACCCGCACGATGGATAAGGCAACCGACCGCATCATCACCATCATGATGGCTCCCTTCATGAGCTGCGGCGCCCGCATGCCTGTGTACGTGCTGTTTGCGACGGCGTTCTTCCCGACCAATGGCCAGAATCTGGTGTTCGGCATCTATGTGATCGGCATCATTGCCGCCATCATCACGGGCTTTTTGATCAAGCGCGTGGTGCTGCCCGGTGAAGTTTCCGCCTTCGTGATGGAAATCCCGCCATACCACATCCCGACGGTCAAGGGCGTCATGATGCGCACGTGGGATCGCCTGAAGGCCTTCCTGAACCGTGCCGGCAAGGTGATCGTTGTGATCTGCGCCGTGCTGGGTTTCTTGAACAGCTGGGGTACCGACGGTTCGTTCGGCAATGAGGACTCCGAAAAGTCGGTCCTCTCTGAAATCGGCTACACGATCGCTCCGGTGCTCTCGCCGATGGGCGTGACGCAGGAAAACTGGCCGGCGGCTGTGGGTGTCTTTACCGGCATCTTCGCCAAGGAAGCTGTCGTCGGTACGCTCAACTCGCTCTACGACCAGATGGCTCGCGACAAGAATGCGGAAGCTGCAGGCGAAGGCGCTGCTGCACCTGCTGAAGAAGAAGCCGACGAAGGCTGGTCGCTCGGTGCCATTCTCTCGGAAGCCGGCGGCACGATCGTTGACAATCTGGCTGACCTCGGCAGCGCTCTGACCGATCCGCTCGGCGTCGCCGTTGACGATTTGTCGGATACGGCAGCCGCCGCCGAATCACAGGAAGTGACGGTGACGACAATCGACATGATGCAAAAGCTCTTCGGTTCTCAACTGGCTGCTTTTGCTTACCTGATGCTTGTGCTTCTCTACATGCCTTGCGTAGCGGCAATCGCAGCGGTCTATCGTGAGGCAGGCGCAGCCTGGACGTTGTTCCTGGCGGCCTGGACGACGGTTCTCGGCTACTCGACGGCCACCATCGTCTACCGTGTTGGCACGTTTGCACAGGACCCGCTCTACGCGACCGTGGCCATTGTGATTTCGCTCGGCCTGCTTGCCTCTCTGTTGTTCTTCATGCGCAACTATGTGAAGAACAATCGCGGTAAGGGTCCGAAGGTGATCCCGATCGCTGTGGCGCAGCCTTCGTAATCAAATAACCGTAAAGCTTCGGAGAACAAAGCTCTGAAGCACCTGACTGGCCGCATCCGATACTTAGACCAGAGACTCGCTGTCGGATGCGGCTTTTTCTTGCATGTAACACAAGGACAAAGTATGAGCCTTTTGATGGATATCCAGGACTATCTGCGCCGTTACGGAACGGCTACGCAACCGGAACTCGCGCAACAGTTCCGTACCACCTTCGAGATGGTGGAAATGGTGGCGGAGACTTTGAAAACCAAAGGTAAGGTGCGGTTCACGAAAGTACTGCCGGCGTGTGCAAGCGGTGCTTGCTCAGGATCATGCGCCCAGGCACCGAAGCATGACGAAGGAAAGCGAGTGCCGGTGCGCGTCTATGAGTGGATCGGCGCCAAACCCTGACGGAGATTCGGCGCCAACTTGCTACAGCAGATCGTTGAGTAGAGTGGAAGGAGGCGTCTGATGAATCGGATCGAGCCAGTTTTCGAATTTCAATCCCATGTCGGCATAAAGCTCGAAGCCGGCTCGGCGATCGCCGGAGACAAGCACAAAGTTTCGGGAAAGTGCCTGACCGGCAATTAATGCGTCTTGAAATGACAGCATACGGCCAAGACGGCGAGAGTGATCGTAAAGCTTGGCGGCGGCTTCGGCGTCTTCCTTGGTGAAAGGTTCGATCTGAATTGATGACTCAAGTTTTTCAAAAACTTTGAGATACATCCTGGCCTTATGAGCCATCATTCCTTTGGGACTTATTCTCAGAATTCCGTGGTAAATCTCCATCCAGCTCAGAGAAGAGGTAAACAGTTCGTCGTTGGTATGTTTCGCAAGATGGCTGTTAAGAATGGCCGACGTGTCGTTGGCAGCGGCGATCAAAATGTTTGTGTCCAACAGGTAGCAGGTCATTTGAAAAGCTCCTTGGGATTCCAGGCTTCTCTTGGTTCGATTTCGAGAGGTTCCCAATCGTTACCGAGCTCCTGTCTAAGCTGAGCCATCTCATGCATGAAGACTTGCAGACCGTTTTGGAACCCTTCGGGTAGGTCGGGCTTTGGCTTGAGGATAATTTCTCCGGTATCCGGATTGCGGCGAATCCAGACTTCTTTGGTGTCGAATCGAAATTCCTTCGGCAGCCGCACGGCCTGGCTACGGCCGGACATAAATACTTTTGCGGTTTGGCTCATTTTTTTGTCTAAAAAAGATATATCAATGAGATATATCCTAGTGTAGCAAAGAAGCGCAATGATGTCTCTGCTCAAAGCGGTTTCGCCGTAGAATCCTTCGGTTTCAATGATTTCTAAAGGACTTCAAAATGGCCGGTGGCTTTGCGGACAAGAAAGCGTTGGTGCTTTTTTCAGGCGGACAAGATTCGACGACGTGTTTGGCGTGGGCGCTGAAAAATTTCAAGGAAGTGGAGACCGTCGGTTTTGACTACGGCCAGCGCCACATGGCTGAAATCACATGCCGCAAGCACATCCTAGAGACCATCGAAGACGTTCTGCCTTACGCCAAGGGGCGTCTCGGTCAGGATCACATGATCGACATGAAGGTCTTGGGCCAGATTTCGGAGTGCTCTCTCACGCGCGAGATCGAAATCGAGTTTGAAAAGGACGGTGTGCCCAACTCTTTCGTTCCGGCACGTAATCTTCTTTTTTTCACGTTTGCTTCTGCCATTGCCTATCGCCGCGGCGGCTCTGTTCTCGTGGGCGGCATGTGTGAAACCGACTACTCGGGCTACGCCGACTGCCGAGACAACACATTAAAGAGCCTGCAAGTGTCACTTTCTTTGGGACTTGACCGTCAGGTGGTGATTGAGACTCCGCTGATGTGGCTCACGAAGGCAGAAACCTGGCAGCTGGCACATGACCTCGGCGGTGACGTCTTTGTGGAGTTTGTACGCACTCAGACACATACTTGCTACATGGGCAACCACGATGTACTCCACGACTGGGGCTACGGCTGTGGCGAGTGTCCGGCCTGCAAGTTGCGTCAGGAAGGCTGGGAGAAGTGGGTCAAGAATCGACAGCACGCTCAATGACGAGTTCTGAGTTGATGTCCGTGATGCAGATTTAGGCAGTTGTCACGGAAATCGGATATACAAATGACACGGGCCGGAATTTCCGGCCCGAAATGTATCAGTGATTGCGGAATCGCTGTCTCGGATTGACGGCGTCCGGATTAGCGGCTTGAGAAAGCGTCCAGCGCGGCTTGGCTGAGAAGCTCCAGCGCTTGCGGGCGTTTTGAAGTTCCTCTTCAGTCATGCGTTGCAGACGCATCATGCCAGCCACGGCAATCATGGCGCCGTTGTCGGTGCACAGACGCTGAGGCGGGAAGAAGACTCGTGCACCCCGTTTACGGCAGGCATCGATCAGGCTGGCTCGCAGCGTCTTATTGGCGGATACGCCGCCTGCCACCACCAACTGTTTGATGCCGGTCGTTTTGATGGCTTTGACGGCCTTGGTGGTGAGCACTTCGGCAACCGCTTCAGTAAAGGCCAGAGCCAAGTCCGAACGGAACTGAGGATCCGTGGGATCCTTGGCATCGTTGACGGCGGTCAGAACAGCCGTTTTGAGCCCCGAGAAGCTCATGTCAAGCGACGGAGAGTGCAGCATCGGACGCGGCAATTCAATGGCGCCGGGCGTACCTGTTTCGGCCAGACGAGAAACCGCAGGGCCGCCGGGATAACCTTCACCTAACAACTGCGCGGTTTTGTCAAATGCTTCGCCTGCGGCGTCGTCCAGTGTTTCTCCCAACAGTTCATAGCTGCCGAAAGCATTGACGCGCATAAATTGCGTGTGTCCGCCGCTTACAAGTAGCGCAATGAAGGGAAACTTGGGAGCAGGGTCGGCAAGGCATGCGGAAAGCAAATGGCCTTCGAGGTGGTGCACACCAACCACGGGAATGCCTAAGGCATAGCCGATGGCGTGAGCGACGGACGAGCCGACCAGGAGCGCTCCGGCCAGGCCCGGGCCTTCGGTGACGGCAACGGCATCAATTTCTTCTTTCTTGACGCCTGCGCGCGACAGGACGTCGTCAATCAACACCAGCGCACGGCGGATATGGTCGCGGCTGGCGAGTTCCGGCACTACACCGCCGTAGGCTCGGTGCATGTCGATTTGCGTGTGGACGGCGTCTGCCAACAGTCCTTTTTCGCTGTCAATCAGCGCAACGCCGGTTTCATCGCACGAGCTTTCAATGCCGAGAACTTTCATGAGATCTAAAAACAAAAATTTCAAAGTGGAGCCATTCTAGCCACAGTGACTCATTTCCGCTCTGTTAAGTGAGGGACAAATTATCAACGATGAGGACGAGGCGGAGGCGGGGGAGGAGGCATCATCATCGGTCCCCACATAAACGGCCCCCACATGAAGCGATCGTTGTAGAGACGCTCGGTTTCCAACTCAGCTTGCAACTGTGCTTCGCGTCTCTTCGAGAGCTGAAGAGCGTTTTGCAAATCTTTTTCAATGCCAGGAGCATCCGCAGGACGCTTCATGACATAACGGAATTGATAACCGTCACCGCAGAGCACGATCGGGTTGGGAGAGGCGACCTTGGCGCCCGAAGGCCACGTATAGGTCACGCCAAGAATACGAGCACAGCCGTCCGGGCCGCGAGATGCGTCCAGATCATCGTTGGAAAAGGACACGGAAACAGGCGTCACGCCGTACTTCTGGCCGGCAACCGTCGTGACCTCGGCACCTTCGAGGTCGCTTTCAAAGATCACGGTTGTTGAACAACCGCTCAAGAACAGAGTAGCTAGTGCGGCAGAAAGAATCGATATGCGCATGGCTTGCCTTTGCGGGAAGGAACGTTACCCTCAATTGTAGAGGCCGCTAGGAGGAGTTGATGCCAGGATTTGCAAAGCGTTGTTGCTTAACAATTCCTATTGTTGTGGATAAGAAGGATGTTCTTCACAGGTTTTGTGAATAAGTGAGGGTGCTCGACCTCTCGTTCACTGATTTGTAATAAATTTTGCGATGTGCCTAAAAAATAAGCACTGAACATTCGGCATCAAAATGATTGAAAAATCGCCGGATATGAAAAGCCCTCTGAGGCTTCGGAAGGTTCCGATCTTTCAGAGGGCTTAGTGTTCAGCTAAGCTGAACGCGCTGTAATCAAGCTGAAGAGCTGATTAGAACTTGTGGCGCAGGCCAACCATCACACCGAACACATACGGATCGGTATCGTCTTTGTTGGCCGTACCGTATTCAAGACTGTCCTGGTTGTAGGTAACGACACCGTAAACGTTGGTGCGCTTGGAGAGCGGATAGTCATAGCCCGCAGACACGATCCAACGGGACAGTTCATCGTCCTTCACGCCTTCATCCTTGACGCTGTCAGCAGCTTCAGCATCCAGATAAGCGGCACCGACCAGCACATTACCGCCAGCAACCGGGATAGATCCGGAAACACCGACGCTCCAGCCCTTAACACTGCCAGCAAAGCCATTGGTAAAGGTCGAATCGTAGTTGACTGCGCCGTTGAGCTTGCTCAACTTGACTTCGTCGAAATACTGTGCACCGGCGAAGAGCTTAACAACTTCGAAATCATAATTACCGCCGAGGGTAACAGTAAGGCTGTCATCTTTATCACCGTAGCTCAAATTGCCTGCTTCAGCGCCCGTCGTGATGAGGGATGCGGAACTGTAGTTGATGCTGTCAACAGCAAAATACAGGTTCAGAGGACCGTTGGCATAGCTTGCGCCGATGGCGTAGTAGCGATCGCTCGAGGATTCGTTTTCCGTACCCCAGGTCTTCTCAGTGGTCAAATGATCCTTAACGTACTCTTCGCTGAGAGTGTTGCCCATGCCGTACTGAGCAAAGACCTTGAAGCCGGCAAAGCTAGGCGTTTCATAGGCAATCATGTTGTCCCACATGCCGCCACCAACAGCCCAGTTACCAGCCTGAGCAGAATAGTTACCCCAAGAGGTACCGAAGGCGGAGATCACACCATACTTACCCCAAGAGCTGACGCCACCGTTGATGGAACCCATACGGCCGAAAGCAACCTTACCGAAGCCACCTTCCAAGAAGAGCGAAGCTTCACGATGGAAGAAGGAGTCTTCATTCTTCAAAGCGCCAGTATCAGAGGAGAACTGGTTTTCGAGAATGAAGCCGACCGTCACGCCATTACCAAGATCTTCCGTGCCCTTGAGGCCGAAGCGGGAACCGGACTGCATACCGGATTCCATGGAGAACTTGTTAACGGAATCCTTGGTAGCGACATCGCTGTCAGCATTCAAATACTGGAAGCCCGTATCAACGATACCGTAGAGCTGAACATCAGCAGCGAGAGCAGAACCGGCAAAAGCGCCGAGAACGGCAACTGCAGCAAGAGTCTTTTTCATTTTGATTTGTTCCTATAAAAAAATAGGGGATCTTTTTGATCAAAAAGGCCCGGGATTTAAGCGTTGCAAGCCTGCAAGGAACCGCAACATGCCCGAAGGCCCAATCACCCTTTGTTCCGAAAGGGTGAAGGCATTCTCACTCCGAATTGCGTAACTCTCAAATTCAAAAGCAAGCCTCAAAGGGATGTGATGCTTTTTTACAACACCTATAGGGAAAAATTGCGGTTAACGGCCCTGATCTCGCGTTGGCCTCGCATTCTTAATCGAATCAATCAAGACTTCAGTGAGAAGATAGCTCTGTCCACACAGAGGAGAGAACCATGCCCTACGTCAATATCAAACTCACCGGCGACTCCGAAGCTCCAACGCCGGAACAAAAGGAACAGCTTATCGCTGGGGTTACCAAACTCATCGCCGATGTGCTCGGCAAGGACACGACGCATCTGGTGGTCGTCATCGATGAGGTGCCGATGGCCAACTACGGCATCAACGGTAAAACCGTCAAACAGCTGCGTTCGGAAAAGAAGGCCTAACACCTGAAAACAAGACGGGCGATCCGAAAAGACCGCCCGTCAGGAAGAATTAGCAGGTTCCCTGATTAAAGGAACTGAGCCCCGACAATGCCGGCAATCATCAGCGGGATGTTGTAGGCAATGAAGGTCGGTACGCAAGTGTCCCAAATGTGGTCATGCTGACCGTCAGCATTCAGACCGCTCGTGGGGCCGAGTGTGGTGTCGGAGGCGGGGGAACCGGCATCGCCCAGAGCACCGGCAGCCGACATCAGAAGAATGGTGGCAGGAAGCGAGAAACCCACAGCGGAGCACAGCGGCACATAGATCACAGCCAGGATCGGCACGGTACCGAAAGATGTGCCGATGCCCATCGTCACAATAAGACCGATGCCGGTAATGATGGTGGCAGCCAGAATCTTGTTGGAGTGCAGATAGGGCACTACGCTCTGAATCAGTTCATTAACAGCGCCTGTTTCCTTGAGAATGGCTGCATAACCACCCGCGATGAGCATCACAAAGGCGATAAAGCCCATCATCGAGATGCCGCCGGCGATGTGATCGTCCAATTCACGGAAAAGGAAGGCGCGACCGAGAATCATGACCAGAAGACCGATCAAAGCGGCCAGCGGCAGAGACTGCCAAATGAGCTGAACCACTACGGCCAGAACAATGGCTAGAAGCGTTGCCCAGTGCTTGAGTTCAAACTTCTTGATTTCCTCGGCCTTGGTTTCCATGCCGATGACCGGGCGATCTTCGTAGTGACGAGGTTTACGATAGAGCACAAAGACAGCAATCAGCAGACCGATCAACATGGAGGCACCGAGAATCCAGTTGACGGAGGCAACGTCAGACACCGTGGTCTTCATGCCGCTTTGAGTCATGCTGTCAGCGACGATACCCTGGAAGATCAGACCGAAACCAACGGGCAGCGTGATGTAAGGAGCCTTCAGGCCGAAGCTGAGCGAACAAGCCACCGCACGGCGGTCAAGCTGCATCTTGTTCATCAGATAGAGCAGCGGCGGAATCAACAGCGGAATGAAGGCAATATGCACCGGCACCACGTTCTGTGACAAGCAGGCAATGGCGGCCAAAACGAGACAGAAGATCGCCGGACGAGACCCCAGATGTTTGGAAATCCAGGAAACAAGCACCTGCATTAAGCCTGTGTGCGCAATGGCAACGGCAAAGGTACCCAACAGGATGTAGGAAAGCGCGGTGGTGGCGTTGGCGGAAAAGCCGTCGGCCAAAAGCGTCATCGTTTTGCCGATGTCAATGCCGCCCGACAGGCCGGCGGTGATGGCCGCAAGGATAAGCGCGACAAGAACGTTGACTTTGACCAGGCAGAGTACGCAAAGTACCAACACCGACAAGATGATGGGGTTAAAGAGCAAGTCCATCAGGGAGCCTCGTTTGGATTTTTGAAAGAGGGGAACTGTGGCGGAGAAAAGCTTCGCCAGAGCTTCATTGTTTTAAATTGTTTCAACGGATACTACCGCATTTGATAGAGCCAAGGAAAGAGATTTGGCACGCTCTACAGCCTTTTGCCTAGAGGTCTTTGTGTTGTAGGAAAGGGGTGAAAGCTCTGGCCCTGAAGTGGTATTAATGTGTCGAACAGACTTCCATTCGAGGAGCTTGGTAGCTTTATCCGGTAGTTGAATGAAGCCCCCTTTCTGCGAAATCCATACCACTTCACAAAAAAGCAACAAAAAACCGCGAACCCTTGATTTCGGGCCTTCGCGGCAATTTCGACATTCAACGGTGTCGCCCGTTTGGTGTAGATGGCGTCCCCATGGGGATTCGAACCCCAGTTCTAACCGTGAGAGGGTCATGTCCTAGGCCTCTAGACGATGGGGACGAGAGGCTTTCATTTGAGAGGCTCCATTGTACGACCTGACAAGAAAATTTCAAGTCGCTTTGCAATCAAAAGCCGACCAAACATCGTGTGCTTGATCGGCCTGATTGTTCCGGGAAACCTCGTCAGTGTTTGTCTCGGAAGCTTCCAGACACCAAATTGAATTCAAAGAAACGGCATTCCAACGGACCGTTGAATAGCGGCGTCTTCTTGCTTTCTTTCAGACGCATCTGACGAGGCAGATTGCGGTCGCTCGTAAGAAAGCGTGCCGTCCATCCCGAGAAGTTGTGCTTCAGGTTGTCGGCCACATCTTTCATCATGGACGCTACCGTCGCACTCTTCGGATTGGACTGTTCACCGTAGGGAGGGTTGGCCACAATGAGACCGGCCGGTGCGGGCGGCGTTACCTGACGAGCGTCGCACTGGGTAAACGTAAGGCGTCCGTCGTCAATCAATGAGCCAAGTCCTGCGCGGCGGGCATTCTGTTCTGCCTTGCCGACTACAATGGTGCTGATGTCGCTTGCTGCAATCCTCACTTTTGTGTGCATATTGACGCGAGCTTTGGCTTCTTCGAGTTCTTCTTGCCAAATGTCGCGTTCAAAGCCAGTGAAGTTTTCAAACAGGAACTTGCGCTTGAGACCGGGGGCCACTCCGCAGGCGGCAAGTGCAGCTTCGATGGCAATTGTGCCGGAGCCGCAGAACGGATCCACAAGCGGCGTATCGGCACTCCAGTCTGCAAGCATCAGAAGACCGGAAGCCAAGTTTTCCTTGAGCGGCGCTTCGCCCTTGTCCGTACGCCAGCCGCGCTTGAAGAGCGCTTCACCGCACAAGTCAAGATAGAACGTGCAGTGCGTGTCGTCGGCAAAAGCAAACACGCGGATTTCAGGATGCGCCGTGTCCACGCTCGGACGTCGGTCCATGAAGTGCATGAAACGATCGCAAATGCCGTCCTTGATGCGCAAAAGCGTGAAGTCCAGGCTGCGCAAGGGAGAGCGACGGGCATTGATGTCCACGCGAATCGTTGCGTCGGGACCAAACCAGTTTTCCCACTTCGTGCGGCAGGCAAAGTTGTAGATGTCTTCTTCGTCTTGATAGTCCGATACGCCCACGCGCATCAAAATGCGGCTGGCCGTGCGGCAATAAAGGCAAGCACGCTGTGCCATGAGCATCGAGCCGGTGAACGTGACGGCTCCTCGTTGAACGCGAAGGCCGGTGATGCCGATGGCTTCGAGTTCCTGGGCGCACAGCTCTTCAAGCCCCAAGGGCACGACAACATAGAAATGAGTGGGATTTTTCATTGAGATTCGTGGTTTTGCCGCTTGCGCGGGAATCGACTGCCGTCGGATCATGTCCGACGACAACAAAGGTATGAAGTGTTGTTGGTGCGAATTGTAAGGAAGAACGATCGCTTCTGGACAGAAACAATTTTTGTGCACCGATTCTGATCTTCTATGCTCTTCGGTTGGCGGCTCTATTCGTGTCTTGCGTATGATTTCTGTCCGTGTCCGTCTTTTTTCCGGATTGTGCCATGCGTTACTTTTGGTCGAAGCTCTTTGCGGTTGCGTGCGTAGCCTGCGGTTGCGCCGTTGCTGTTGCCGCCCCGCTTCACGATGATCGGCCGGTGGTGCGTATCGGCTTGGTAGACACTTTTTCGCCGGAGTTTTACATCAATACCTATGCCGCAACGGTTCAATACCTTAAGCGGCAATTGCCACAGTATCGGTTTGAGTCAGTTGAATTTGCCAATGACGCAGCGGTGACGCCTCAAGAAGTTAGCAAGCTTGATTTTCTTGTCAGCAGTGCCGGCACCTTCGGCATCCGTGGGCCGGAGCTCGGCGCCGAGCACATCGTGATTCGCAAACGTTCGGACGTAAACAACGCTTCGAGAAGCGTAGCGGCCGTTTTTGTGACCAGGGCTGACAACGCCCGCATCAATTCGCTGCAAGACATGCGGCACAAGCGTGTGACGGCGACAAATCCTGCTAGCTTCGACGGGTGGCTGATTGCTCAGGACGAATTGGCGCAAGCTGGCTTTTCTCCCGAAAACTTCTTTTCTACCGTTCAATTTACTGAATACAACTATCCCGATGTCATCAGCCGTGTTCTCATCGGTCAGGCTGACGTCGGTGTTTTGACGCGCTGCCAGCTTGAGCGCTACGAGCAACAGGGGCTCGTGGCTCCCGGAGCCGTCAAAGTTATCAACGGCAAGGACGAAGCGGACGAACCGTGCCGTCGGTCTTCCGATCTGTACCCGGCAGAAGTCATCGCTGTCTTCCCGCACACGGATCCGGAACTTGCAAAAGCCGTGACGATTGCTCTTTTGCAAATGCCCGAGAACGATTCGGGGGAAGTCAGTTGGGAATGGGTGACCGTTAACGACATGGTCAACATTTCCGGGCTTATGGAGCGTTTGTCGTTGGGAAGCTTCGCCTATCAGCGGGAATTCACGATCGAGGCGCTCGCGCATCGTTATTCCCGAGAACTCATTCTGATTGCAGCGCTGATTGCGGCTACGCTGTTTCATATCTTTCGCGTCGATCGGCTTGTGATGCAGAGAACGCGCGAACTCGTTCAAACGGTGAAAGAGAAAGAAGCATTGCTTGAGCGCATGAAACGTACGCAGCAGTATCTACAGCTTTTGGAGCGGAACACCATCGTAAGTCAGCTTTCCAGCCTTTTTGCGCACGAAATGAAGCAGCCGGTCACCAACATCATCAACTACGCTACCGGCTTGGAAATGCTTCGAAAGTCAGGACGTGACAACACGGCAGCCGTTGATCAGGCTTTGACGGCAATCAATGATCAGGCGCATCGAATGGCTCAAATTGTGGATCGTGTGCGGGCCTATGCTAAGCACGAGCCGCAGACGAAGTCCGAATGCCTACTCTCGGACATCGTCAGCACGATGCTGGAAAACTTCCGCATGGCTCAGAAGTCGGTTAGCTCCATCGTCGTGGACGTGCCCAACACGATTCGTGTCTCGGCCGAACCCGTGGCGTTGGAGTTGTTGCTTCTGAATCTGGTGCGCAATGCGGAGCGAGCAGCTGCTGTGGGTCCGTCTCCTCAGGTATTCATTGTGGCCAGAACCGAGGGGCACACGGTTCGAGTGACCGTGTCGGATAACGGACCTCGCGTTCCGGAAAGCCTGTTTGGACAGCTTGGTCGAATCGGAGGAGTGCAGAGTTCGCAGGGGCTTGGCATGGGCCTGGCAATTGCCAAAGGCATAGCGGAAAACCACAACGGACATCTGGAATTTTCGCGTTCCAAGGACGGAGGTTTGGCCGTGACGCTGGTGATGACAACCATAACTGAAGAGGAGAACGCCTGTGGCGAGAAACCTTCTGCCTGATCTCATTCGCATCGTGGACGATGATCCTTCGGTGTGCGCATCGCTTACGTTCATTCTGCAAATTGCCGGATTTGACGTGGTGTCCTACAACAGTGCCGATCAGTTTCTGGAGCAGGCGACGGATCTGCGTCCCGGGTGCGTCCTGCTGGACGTCAAAATGCCGGGCAAAAGCGGCCTGGAGTTGTTTTGTGAGATCCGCCGCCGGGGAATGCTTCTTCCCGTTATCTTTCTGAGCGGACACGGTGATATTGAGATGGCTGTGCAGGCACTGCATGACGGAGCGTTTGATTTTTTGGTCAAACCAGCCGAACCCGAGCGTCTGATTGAAAAGGTGCAAAAAGCGGTTGAGCATGGGAAAGAGCTCAGAAGTCAGGCTCGTGAACAGAAGGAGCTCGACGCTTTAATGGCGCGTCTGACGCCGACGGAACTGGAAGTGGCGCAACTGATGGCAAAAGGACTTGACGTCAAGACCATTGCGCAGGTGCAGGAAGTGAGCGAACAGGCAGTCAAAGCACATCGCTCGTCGATCTACCAGAAACTTGATGCCATCAATCCGGTGGAAGTTGCCGGCGTGGTCAACGATTGGTTGAGGAACCGAAAATGACTTCGCGTCGTAGGCTTTTGCAGGGGCTGGCTTTGACTTCCTTGGCGCCGAGAATTGTTGCGGCCGCCGTACCGGAAAACTGGACGCAGACCTTTGATGTCATCGTGGTGGGAGGCGGCGGAGCTGGCCTTGCAGCATCCGTTGCCGCCGCTCAGAACGGTGCTTCGGTTTGTCTGATTGAAAAGTTACCGCTTTTGGGAGGAGACACGCTGCGAAGTACCGGTTACTTTTCGTGCGTGGAGCCCAGACGCCAGAAGCTCAACGGCATAAAGGATTCGCTGGACTTGCACTACCGGCAAACGATGGAAGCGGGAGGCAATCTGGGTAATCCGAAAGTGGTGCGAAAAATGATCGAGGAAGCGCCGCGTACTGTTGCCTGGCTTGAAGAATGCGGCGTTCTCTTTCACGACATGGTCTACGAAATCTACGGTTCGGACTACAGACGTTGTCTGAAGCCATTGTTGCCTCGTGGTTCGGCCTACGTGCGTGCTTTAAGTCTGCGTGCGATGGCTCTCGGCGTCAAGATCATGCTCGAGACAAAGCTTGTTGACGTTCACCTGAACGAAACAGGGCGGGCTGTCGGCGTCTTGGTGCAGTCAAACGCAGGTCTTGTGATTTCACTTCGTGCAAACAAGGGCATCGTTCTTGCCTGCGGCGGGTTCGGTGCCAATGCCGAATTGGTGGCTCGCTATGCGCCTCAATTGGCAGGTCTTCCGACGGATAATTCGCCGGGCTCGACAGGTGATGTCATTTACCTGGCGGACAAGCTCGGCATTGCTTTGGAAGGGCTGCCCTTTGTCGAATGTGTTGCTGGCAATCCGCCGGGGCGCAAAACCCACGCAAGACTGTTTTTGCCAGCAGATTTCATTTTGATCAACGAAAACGGTAAACGGTTTGTCGAGGAGGATGCTCTGCGTGCTGTTTTAACCCAGGCAATTCTGCAACAGCCCAACCGCCGTTGCTTTACGGTGTTTGACAAGCAGGGTGTCGAACATCTCGACCCTATCTCTCAGAAGGGGCTTTATCAAGCGTTGGTTGCTGATGAGGCCTTCTGTGCCGACACTCCCGATGAGCTGGCTCAATTGATGCGAGTGCCAGCGGATCGTTTCAAGGCGGAGTTGGAGAACTACAACAAGGAAGCGCTTGCGGAGAAAAAGACGGGAGACAAAGTTCCGCGACGTTTCAACAAATGCTCCCGCGTTGGTTGTACGCCGTTGACGGAACCACCCTATTGGGCTTATGAAGTCGGTTTAACGGTGCACTACACGCCCGGCGGCTTGTCGGTCAACGAGAACGGGCAGGTATTGAGAACGGACGGAAAGCCGATTGAAGGTCTTTGGGCTGCCGGCGAGGTGACAGGCAGCGTGCATGGGGCCAACCGTTTGGGCGGCAACGGTTTGGCCGATGCGCTCACGTTCGGCCGTTTGGTCGGAAGCGAGATTGCCAAAGCGAAATGAAGAACCTTTAATTTTCCTCCGATCGGTCGTAAAAAGCAATAGACGTACGTTTATGTTCTTCGCTTCTTTTGTTTCCTAAGATGACGACAGCAATAAGCGGCAAGAGGCCCCGAAAACCCCTTGCTCGGTCGCAACAACAAGAGGAGAGAAGGAATCATGACCGAAGTTCTCAATTCCCGCCGTACTTTCTTGAAAAAGGCTGCGCTCGGCGGCGCAGCAATGATCGGTGCAGGCGCTGCCGCATCGGCTCAGGCTGCTCCCAAGAAGATTGCTGAATCGACCTACGACTTCGTGATCGTCGGTGCCGGCTGCGGCGGTTTGGTTTGCGCTATCCGCGCCGCACAGAATGGCTTGAAGCCCATTCTGATTGAAAAGATGGGTTCTCCTGCCGGCAACACCGTTTATGCCGCAGGCTTCATGCTCGGTGTTCATACCAAGGCGCAGCAGGCAAAGAACGCCAATGCCGGTGACTCGAGCGAAAAGTTCTATGAAGACATGATGAAGGTCTCGCAGGGTAAGGGCGACAAGGCGCTGACCCGATATGTGGCCGAACATGCCGACGACATGATGAACTGGATGATGGACTACGTTGGTGTGAAGTTCGCTGCCGGTATGAAGCTTGTGTACCCGATGCTCGAACGCGCTCACCTGCCTCTGGGCGAAGCCAAGCCGGGCGGCAAGCAACTTGCCAACGTTCTGATGGCCAAGGCCCGCAAGCTTGGCGTCAAGATTCAGTTCAACACCAAGGTTGTCGAACTGCTGACCGATGAAAACACCGGTGCTGTCACGGGCGTTCGCGCTCGCTCCAAGAAGGGCACGGAACTTATCAAGGGCAAGCTCGGCGTTGTGCTCGCCACCGGCGGTTACTCCGCCAACCAGGGCTTGGTGACGCAGTATTGCGGCAGTGCCGCTGCCGGTATGCCGATCCGCGGCTCGCGCATCATCGCCGGTGAAAACATTGTTCTCACGCAGAAGGTGTTTGCGAAGTTCGTCAACGTTGATCAGTACCACTGCGGGCCGATTCACGGCCCGACCGGCGCCAACCCGCTTAACATCGTCAACAACGGTGTTTGTGTGAGCGCCGACAAGACCGAACGCTTCACGGATGAAGGCAAGACCTATGTTCAGATGAGCCGCGACACGGCTGCCATGACGAAGGGCAACTGGGCCTTCATGATCGTCGACCAGGATACGCACGACATGAAGAAGCTTGCCAACGACTGGGAAAGCTACGCCCGCAACAAGGCTCCGGTTTTCCAGGCCGATACGATCGAAGAACTTGCCAAGAAGGCCGGTCTTGATCCCAAGAAGCTCGTTGCCGTCATCGACGAATACAACAAGGCTTGCAAGAACAACACGCGTGATAAGCTCACGCCGCCCAACAGCCTGTCCGAAGCACGTCCGGTTATCAAGGCTCCGTTCTACGCCGTTCCCTTCCAGGGCGGCATGACGGCAACCTTCGGCGGTCCGCTCATCAACACGCGCGGTCAGGTGCTCGATACGGAAAACAACGTCATCCGCGGTCTGTTTGCCATCGGTAATGCCGCCGGCGGCCTGTTCTACGATGACTACGTGGGCGGTGCTCAGCTCACCAGCGCAGCCGTCTTCGGTATCGCTGTCGCCGACTTCATGAAGGCCAGAATGGCTTAATTGAGTTCGGTCGCGGAACCGAAACTTTCCCGGTTCCGTTGATTTGAGAATGTCCCCGCTGCTTGCTGATCACGGCATCAGCGGGGAACTTTTTGACTCTTTCCAATCCACGACGACCATGAAGCAGCAATCATTTCTCTCTGTTTGTGCAGCCGCGTTCTGTGCTGCGTTTCTGGCTGCCGGCAATGCCTCGGCTGCCGATACCATGCCGCTCAAGGGTGCGCATAAGGCCATGAATCTTCCCTGCGAAGCCTGTCACGGCAACATCAAGCCGCGAGAAGTTCCGGAAGAATCGGCCTGCATGACTTGTCACCAGAGCCGAGATGCCGTTAAAGCAAAAACGGCAAAGTTAAAACCCAATCCGCACTACGGCCATGATGAAACGGTTGAGTGCACGGCTTGTCATAAGGAGCATCAGGAAAGCGTCTTGATCTGCGATGAATGCCATCAGTGGGGGTACAAGACGCCCTAATCAGTGATTTTCTGTTCAGGGCTTCGACTTCTTTGTTTCTCCTTTGCTTGAAGCCCTGAACTTCCTTTTCCGTTTGTGTTTCGGCACTAGGCGCGGATCAGTGTCGTCCCTCGCCGTTGCCGATCACCACATACTTCAAGCTCGTCAAACCTTCAAGCCCCACCGGCCCACGGGCATGCAATTTTCCCGTGCTGATGCCGATCTCCGCTCCGAGCCCATATTCAAAGCCATCGGCAAAACGCGTCGAGCAGTTCACCATGACGCTGCCGGAGTCCACTTCACGCAGGAAGCGTTGAGAAGCTTGCAGGTTGTTGGTGATGATGGCGTCCGTGTGTTTGGACGAATGCTCTTCGATAAAGGCGATGGCCTCATCAAGGCTCTTTACCACCGCAATCGAAATGATCGGTGCGTTGTACTCGGTATCCCAATCCGACGGATCAGCGTCGACGCAGGACAGCCCCGAGGCTTCCAAAACGGCCTTTGATTTGGCGTCGCATCGCATCTCCACATTTTTCTCCGCAAAGATTCGGCCTATGCGAGGCAGGAATACGTCTGCAACAGCTTCATGCACCAGAAGCGTTTCCGTGGCGTTGCAAGGCGAATAACGCTGCGTCTTGGCGTTGTCGGTGACGGAAACAGCCATGTCAATGTCAGCGTCCTTGTCGACGTAGGTGTGGCAGATGCCGTCAAGATGGTGAATCATCGGCACGGTAGCTTCTGCCGCAAGACGTGCAATCAGTCCTTTGCCGCCGCGCGGAATAATCACGTCGACGTATTTGTTGGCCCGAATCATTTCGCCCACGAAATCGCGATCAGTAGTGGGAGCGATCTGCACGGCTTCAGTCGGTAAGCCGGTTTCAGTCAGAGCTTGTTGCACCAGTTCACCCAGAATGCGATTTGTTTCAAACGCCTCCGAGCCGCCGCGCAGAATGCAGGCGTTGCCGGATTTGACGGCAAGACAGGCCGCGTCGACCGTCACGTTTGGACGCGACTCATAGATGATTCCGAGAACGCCAAGCGGCACTCGCATGCGTCCGACCTGAATGCCCGAGGGGCGACGGCGCATCTCGGAAATTTCACCGACGGGGTCGGGAAGGGCCGCAGTCTGTCGGGCGCCTTCAGCCATCAGCCTCAGCACTTTTTCCGTGACGCGCAGGCGATCCACGAACGATTCTTTCAGTCCGTTTTTCTTTGCTCTGACGAGATCCTGTTCGTTGGCTGCAAAAATGTCCTCTTTCTTAGCCTCCAACAGTTCGGCCAGACGAAGAAGGGCCTTGTTCTTGTCGGCAGTCGAGGCGGCGGCCATGCGGCGCGAGGCGGCACGAGCCTTTTGCCCGGCTTCAATCATCAATTCGGAAACGGAAGTCGTCATGCTTAAACCCACAGTAGAACGCAAAAGCGTGTGCTTGGATTGTAGCGGCTCAAGGCTTGACGGAGCGGGAAGAGACCGGCAAAGGATGGTTGGAATGAGAACGGTTAGGAAGCCACGAACGCGGCCAGCGCGGCAATTTCAATCCAGGGATCGGTGTCGCGGTTGGGGACGGTCAGACCCTTGCTGATCTTGTCGATGTCTGCGCAAAGCAGTAACGCACTCGACAATTTGCGGGTGTTGAGGCGTCCCGCTGCGCGCGTGATGCGCGACGAGCGATCGCCCCAGATGCCCGCCTGACGAAGCGCGGAATTGCGGTCCGACCCGTTGTCGATCGCTGCGCGGAATTTGAGCGTCATGCGCAGCTCTTCGGTGATCATCCACATGAAGGAGGGGATGGATTCACCTGCTGCGTTGAGGTTTTCAACGATGCGAATCGACTTGGCGGCATCGCCCGCAAACATCGCTTCGAGAAGGTTTTCTACGTCAAAGCGGGCCACATCGCGTACGGAGTCCGTGACGGCCTCTTCCGTGATGACGGAGCCTTCGGGGAAAAGATAGGCGAGCTTTAAGACTTCCTGCGCTGCGGCAAGAAGGTTTCCCTCACAGCGATCCGACAGGATCTTGAGGGCAGCGGGTTCGGCCTTGAGGTTTTTCTTGGCCAGACGCGCAGCAAACCAGGAGGGGAGTTCTCGAGCCGAAACGCTGTTGCATTCGACAACTTCGGCGTTGGCGGTGAGCGCCTTGTACCAGGCTGCTTTTTTCAGGCTCCAGTCGTAGGGAATGGTGACGACAAGCGTCACGCCGTCCAAGGGCATCGAGGCAATGTCGGTGAGCGCCTGCGTTCCCTTAACGCCGGGGCGGGGGCTTGCCAGACGCAGCTCCACAATTTTCTTGTCACCGAACAGACTCATGGCCGTGCAGCTTTCGGGAAGCTTCGACCAGTCCCAGATGGTAGAGGCGTTGAGCACCTCGCGTTCCGTTGCGCCTTCCTCCCGAGCCTTGGCGCGCAACAGATCGGCCGCTTCCAGCATCAGAAGCGGCTCTTCGCCCGTGATCACCCACAGAGGGGCCAGAGGGGTTTGCGCAAGATAGGACTCCAGGTCGGAAAAGCGCATCGGATTTGCCCGAGTGTCAGAAAAAACGGTTAGCGGGTGGTGAGATCTTCAGGTTGCTTAGGCGGCTGAGCCTTTTCGATGCGGCGCACCATCTGAACGACGATGTCGGAGAGCATCTCGTTGATCACCAACGCTTCTTCGGCATCGCGAGTGAGGTAGTCCTCCTCGTTGTAGGAGATTTCACGCACGGCAGCAATCACGGTGTCGGGCAGGTACTGTGCGCCGTCGGGAGCGGACAGTCGGAAACTCACTTCGAGTTTCAACTCGTACTCACGCGCATCGCCGTATGCGTTGTAGGCAACCACGTTGCGGGAGCGGCGTTCGCCGAGAACGTAGAGAATGGCCTGCGCTTCCGAAGGCGAATTCATCAGTCGGACATCGGAGCCCGCCTTGAGCTGGCGTGAAAGCTGAGAGCCCAGCGGGGTGTTGAGGTTATAGCTGATGTAGAGCGTCTCAAACGGAAGCGAGAAGCGGCCGCGCAGACGAAAGCCGCAGCCCGTCATGGCGAGAGCCGCTGCAGCGATCAGCGTACGGCGACTGGTGGTTCGAAACATAGAAGTACCGAAAATGTTGGAAAAACCGAAGGCGGGCTTTCAGGACGATGCCCGCCTGCAGGCAGAAGTCCATTATACGGAGCGTGCGATGGCTCCGAGTCAAAAATCAGGCCGAACCTTTGCTCGTGGTTGAAATGTCAGCCGAGGTCTGTTTGACGGGATGATCGCTGAAGATCGCGTCAATGTCTTTGGAGTCGAACAGATAGAGCGCCCCGCAGAATTCGCAGCGCACCTTGAGCGTACCCTGTTCGGCGATGATTTCGCGCGCTTCCTTTTCGCCGAACGAGCGGATCATTCTCGTGATGTTTTCTCGCGAGCAGCGGCAGGAGAAGGTGGGGGTGAGCTCATCGAGCACGCTGGGATTGAGTTCCCAGAAAAGACGTCGGCACAGTTCCATCGGTTCGATTTCGAGAAGTTCCGAGGGGGTGACGGTCTGTGCGAAGGTCTGTACTTCACGGAAACCTTCTTCCACGGTGTCCTCGGTCGTGCCTTCGGCCGCCTTGCCGCCGTGGGCGGGCAGGCGCTGCATGATGATGCCGCCGGCGGCCTTGCCGTCGGCCGATAGCCACATGCGCGTAGGCAGCTGCTCGGACATCGTCATGAAACCCTCGAGTGTTTCGGCCACAGTATTGCCGGTCAGAGGCACCACCCCCTGATAGGGATCTTCGTTGGGGCGGCGATCGGCAAGGTCGAGAATTGCCGCGCAGCGGCCCTTGCCGTTGGCGTTGACCATGTCCTTAAACGTGGCGTTGGGGGAAACTTCCATGCCGGCGCGCATCTGCACGGTGGCGCGGATCTTCAAGCCGGAACGCACTTCAACGAGAGCGAGCTTTACAGGGCCGTCGCCCACGATTTGCAGTACCAGTGCGCCTTCAAACTTCAGGCCTGAAGCCATCAGAGCGGCGGCAGCGGCAAGTTCGCCCAGCATGCGCAGCACGGGGGCCGGGGCTTCGAGCGAAGCCTTCATCTGTTGCCAGCTGTCCGTCAGTCGAACGCTCTGCACGTGGCAGTTTTGATTAGGAAAAAGGAGCTTAACGAGAGAATCAGCCATAAATTTTCAGATTCGTCATGGTCGCCCGACTAAATGCCAACGGCGACGGACACAAAAAACAGGTCGGATAGGCCGCTCGATAGAGCAACCTCATTTGCCTATAAATGAGGGCAAAAACGCTTGATTTCAAGCCTTGGCCACGTGAATTTTTTTTTCAGTCGATGCGACGCAGTCCTGCTTCAAAGCGGCGGGCTTCTTCGACGTAATGCGCCGTGTTGCGGTGCATCGTGCGGATTTCCTCTTCGGTGAGGTTGCGCACGAAACGGGCGGGAGTGCCCACGACGAGCGTGCCGGGCGCCACGGTTTTGCCTTCTGCAACGAGACTGCCGGCGCCGACAATGGCGTTTTCACCTACGACGGCACCGTTGAGCACAATCGCGCCCATGCCGATCAGGGCGCCGCTTTTGACGGTGCAGCCGTGCAAAACGGCGGCGTGTCCGACGGTGACGTTGTCCTCAACGACGCAGGGAAAGCCTTTTTCCGTGTGAATGACGGCATTGTCCTGCACGTTGCTGCCGACTCCCACCGTGATGGACTCCAAATCTCCGCGCAATACAGCTCCCGGCCAGATGCTGCTGTTGTCTTTGAGTTCGACGCGACCGATCACTTGGGAGGATTCTGCGGTCCAGGCTGAAAAAGATACCTGAGGGACGTGGTTTTCGAAGGAGAATCGAGCCATAATCGTACGACTGCTAAACGTCATAATGTTGCTTGGGTTTCGGATTGTACCGACACCAAAGCGTGATCGACACGGCAGTGATCTTTGTAACCGCGATAGACGAAAGAAGGAGGCTCGGTGGGAACGCTTGATTTGCACATGCACTCAACAGCCAGCGACGGCAGTTTGGCGCCGGACGCGCTGGTACGGTTTGCGCGCGAGTGCGGCGTTCGCACGATGGCTCTGACCGATCACGACACGGTGGCCGGTGTTGATCTTGCGCAGCGTACCGCGCAGCTTGAGGGCCTTACTTTTGTCACCGGCATTGAAATCTCGACGATCTACGCCGGCAAAAACATTCATGTTGTGGGGCTTGGCATCAATCCGCACGACGAAGAGTTGCTCGCTGTCACAACGACGATGTGTTCTGAGCGAGATCGCCGAGCCGTTTTGATGGCAGAACGCTTTGCAGAACTCGGTATTGAGGGGATGTTTGAAGAGGCCATGACTTTTTCGGCACGCGAAAGCAATCTCTCGCGTCTGCACTTTGCCAAGGCGCTGATGAAGCGCGGCATCGTCAAGAATCAGCAGGAAGCCTTCGACAAATACCTTGGCGAAGGAAAGCTCGCGTATGTGGCCGCTCCTTGGGGATCGGTGGCCGACGCCGTCGAGCTCATCCACAAGGCGCGCGGTATTGCCGTGTTGGCTCACCCCGGTCGTTACAGCTTCTCTGCCGACTGGCAGCTTGATGCTTTAGTCGAAGGCTTTGCCGAATGCGGCGGTGATGGCATTGAGGTCGTGAGCGGCTCGCAAAGTCCGTCGTTTACCGAGAAGGCGCTTCAGTTTGCCCGTTTTTACGGATTGGCCATCAGTACCGGCAGTGATTTTCACAGTGAAGCGGGGACTCGGCCGGTTCCCGGAGCGCAGGGCGAACTGCCTTCGGGACTGCCGACCGTGATGAAGATGCTGGGTTTGGAGTCGGTCTGAGTTGCTCCAAAGTTCTTTGCTTGTCGGATTTTTCTTCTAATCTTCTACGCAAAATGGAAGATTAGAAGAATGTAGAAGAAAAGCGGAAGGCATCCGTTCTCGATCACCTTCCGTCTGTGTATTCCTAGGAATTTCCTAGGCATTTGCTTCCGAAGCCATCTCGCCGAGCGCATCAAGCAGCGCCTGCAGTGCTTCATCCGTTGTCGACCACGCCGTGCAGAAGCGTGCGATTGTACGGCCGTCGCTGTGTTTGCCGCAGTCTTCCCAGATGAATTTCCCTTTGAGATGCTCAATTGCAGCATCGGTCAGCAGCACGAACTGCTGATTGGTGGGCGAGTCGATATAAAGCTCGATGCCGGCACGCACGAAGGCTGCTTTAAGCTGCATGGCTTGCTCAATGGCTCGCTTGCCGATCTTCCCGTAAAGATCATCGGTAAAGAAAGTCGAGAAACTCAATCCCGCAAGACGACCTTTGGACAGAAGCGCTCCGCGCTGGCGCTGAGCCGAGAGGAAGTCGCGCGCAAGCTTCTGATCCGTGATCACCAAGGCTTCGCAGCCCAGCGCACCGCACTTGGTGCCGCCGATGCAGAAGGCGTCGGTGAGACGTGCGTAGTCTTCAAGTTTGATGTCGCCTGCAGCAAGCGCATAGGCAAGACGCGCGCCGTCGACATAAAGAAAGAGTCCTTCTTCGCGGCAGACCTTGGAGAGTTCCTTGAGTTCGGCAAGGCTATAAAGCGTACCGAGTTCTGTCGGGTTGGAAATGTAAACGAGCCCGGGTTCCACGTAGAAGATGCGTTCGGCGTTGGTGCGGTAGGAAACAAGCGCCTTCTTGACAGCTTCGGCCGTCAGCTTGCCGTCGACAGCGTCAATTTCAAGCACCTTGTGGCCGGTGGCTTCGATGGCTCCCGTTTCGTGTGCGGCAATGTGGCCGCTCGGTGCCGCCAGAACACCCTGCCAGGGACGCAGAACGGCAGAAATCAGGGAGAGGTTACAAATCGTACCGCCCGCAAAGAAGAATACGCCGGCGTCAGGACACTTGCAGGCTTCGCGGATTTTCGCTTCGGCTTCCTTGCAGAACATGTCTTCGCAGTAGCCGGGCACTTCGGTGAGATTGTGGCGAAGCAAAGCGTCCATGATCTGCGGCGTGCAGCCGGCGATGTAGTCGCATTGAAATTGATAGGGAGTAGCCATGATTTGCAGCCTCAATAAGAGAAATTGCTTTTAATTGTCGCGATCTGTCGTCAACTGTTCGAAAATTTACTGACGCATCTCTCGAATGATTTCGTCAGGAGTGTCACGCATTGATGACCGGAACGGGTTGATGTCAATGCCGCCGCGTCGGGTAAAGCAGGCGTACACCTCAAGCATTTCCGGCGCAAAGGCTGCGCGCAAGTCGTGAAAGATCTGTTCGACGCACTGCTCGTGGAACCCGCGGTGGCAGCGGTAAGAAACGAGATATTTCAAGAGGCCGGCCTGATCAATCGCCTTACCTGTGTAGGAAATCAGAATGCTTGCCAGATCGGGTTGCCCCGTGACCGGGCAGAGAGAGCGGAAAACGGAGGTCGAAAACGTTTCGGTAGCCGTCTCCGAGCGATTTTCGTCAAACTTCAGATAGGCCGGCTCAGTTTCATACGCGTTCACGATATCGCCTTCAGACAGCGTCAGGGTGTCAAGATTGATGCCCGGCATCGCACGCACGGCACCGGGATAGGCGGTTACATCGTAAAGACGCACTTCGACTTGTTCCCCCAGACGGGACGACAGGTCTTCGACCATGCGGTGAGCCACTTCATCTTTGCCGCTCATCTTGGTCATGGCAAAGGAGCCCGCGTAGAGCTTCAAAGACTTCGACTCCACAATGGAATGCGTGCTGGCCGGTACCAGAAGTTCACCCACGGCCGTCTGCGGGATGCCCTGTTCATTGAGCCAAGAGAGCTCATAGAGGCGCCAGATGTCCGTGCCGCGGAAATCATGGTCGCCGATGGCATCGCGCCCGAGTGCGCGCGGAATCGGCTGAAGCAAGTCCGGGTTGTAGCGATCGCTGTAGACAGTGTCCTTACCAAGCAGCGTGTTCTTGGGTTCGGGCATCAAAACCGACATGGAAGTCCTCAAAAAAATTAATCAGTGAAAAGCTTCAATGAGCCGAAAAGCTTGTGCAGACGCTCTTCGTCAAACGGAAGGTATTCGGCAATCGTTAAGCCTGCAATTTCTGAGTTAGCGGCAACAAGATGCAGGATTGAAGCAAGTTGTTCCATTGTCATGCGTCCGCCTCCTGAACCGTCTCCGACAAGATTCGGATTAGCGAAATAGGTGGAGTGGAAGCAGTGAGGATCAAGTACGTCGATATCCAGATGCACGAGGACATGATCGAACTTTTGCACAAACGCTCTGATGTCGTCGTCAGAAACGAAGTTTTCTGTCTGCACTTTGTAGTTGACGCCTAAGTTGTCCAGGAACTTGGCTTGATAGTCGTGCAGTCCCTGAAGACCGACATAAAGTAGCTCATCGGGCTTGAACGCGGGGTTTTTCATGAGTCCCGCCATTGACGGTTCACCGGCTCCGAGCAATGCACCCAAGACCATGGCGTGTGCATTGGGATAACCGTCCTCGGGCATGGAAACGTCCGGATGGGCGTCAAGCCACAAAATTCCGGTATTCGGGTACAGACCGTGCAGGTAATCGAACGGAGCCTGTGAAACCAGGCAGTTGCCGCCGATCGTGATGATCCGCTGCGGGGCTTCTTTTTCAATGGCGGCTTGTGCGGCTCGAATGCCGGCGAGCACTTCGTCTTTTCCGGCGATGCCGTCTTGAACTTTGCGCTGACGACCGTCCGGAGCTGGAATGTCAACTTTGACCAGCGGTTGATTCGGATTGGCAGGAAGAATGTGCTGCAGCAGGTTGGCGCCGAAGTAGTAAGTCTCAAGCCCGCCGCTGAGCCAGTCCGGATAAAGCAGACGAATGGTTTTCATAAATTTGCAGGAGCAAAAAATCAGTCGAGTGGTCAGTCGGATTATAGGCAGGAGAGGATTTGCTCAATGGATGCTTCTTGTCATAAAAACGTCATAAAACAGACAAAGACTCGTCACAGAACTGTCACGGCTTCGATACAAGCAGCTCTCAAAATGGCGTCTGCCCAGAATTCAATTTCAAGACGCTAAGAAATGCTCACCCTCAAACACATCAACAAGAGCTACGGAAATCGAACAATCCTTTCGGACATTTCGCTCTCCATTCGCAAAGGGGAAATTGTCTCCATCCTCGGTCCGTCGGGCTGCGGCAAAACGACGCTTCTGAATCTGATTCTCGGCCTGACGCAAGCTACCTCGGGCAAAATCATGTTCGACGGCGAGGACCTCACGAATGTGCCGATGCAAAAGCGCGGCTTCAACATCGTGTTCCAGGACTTTGCGCTGTTCCCGAACTTGAACGCTCACGACAACATCGTCTACGGTCTTCGCAACAACCCTTCCGCATCCACTCCCGAGGAAGTCAATGAACTGATTGATCTTCTGGGATTGAGAAAGCATCTGCACCAGCGCATCGACGAACTCTCCGGCGGCCAGAAGCAGCGCGTGGCTATCGCCCGAACGCTCGTTCTCAAGCCTCGCATTCTGCTGCTCGACGAACCGCTCTCGGCTTTGGACGGTCTCATCAAGGAGTCCATTAAAGAACGAATCCGCATGATCGCCCGTCAGTTTGAGCTCACGACGCTCATTGTGACGCATGACCCGGAAGAGGCGCTCACGCTCTCGGACCGCGTGCTCATCATCAACAACGGACGCATCGCGCAGTTTGCCGATCCGATGACGATCATCAACAAGCCCGCAGACGATTTCGTCAATGACTTCATCATTTCCCAGTTGATGGTCAAGCGCACCAACATCCTGAAGCTGTTCAGCGGCCCAAACCCTAAGAACGCCGCAACGCTCAAAGCCGAATCCGGCGCTCTGGCTTAAGTTGCGGGATGACTGTCATGACCACTCTTACGGATAAACTCTTCGGGCGCGAGCGCCGCGAACTCAAGATCGTGTTCGCCCTGGTGGTGCTCACGCTCTCGGCAGTGCTGCTCTATCCGCTCGGCTGCGTTTTGTTTCAGTCTATTTTGGACGGCAACGGCAGCCTGACGCTTGCGAACTACACCTCGCTTCTTTCGGAACCGCGCTTCTGGAATGCGCTTTCCAACAGCTTTGCCGTGTCGGGCTTGTCGGCGGTTATCGCTGCTGTGCTTGCCTTCGGCTGTGCCTACGGTCTGCATTTCACGCGACTCAACCCTTGGGCCAAGAAGGTCTTTCAGATCGTCATTCTTTTACCGCTTTTTCTGCCTTCGATCACCTACGGTTTTGCGGTGATCTATTCCTTCGGACGTCTGGGGCTGGTGAGCCAAATCTTCGGCGTGTTGCCGTTTTCGATCTACGGCTTCTGGGGCCTTTTGATTGCCGACGTGATCTACACGCTGCCGCCCGCGTTTCTTATTCTTTCCAATGCTTTCCACTACATTGACCGCAACACGATCACGGTGAGCCGTCTGATGGGTGACAGCCCCTGGCGTACCTTCTACATTTCGGCGTTGCGTCCGGTGGTAGGTGCGTTGTGCTCGGCCTTCATTCTCAGCTTTTTCTTGTCTTTCACTGACTTCGGTATTCCGGTATCAATCGCCGGTCAATACGACGTCATTGCCACCGAGCTCTACACCACGATGATGGGTGCCGTGCCTGACTTCGGCCGCGGTGCCGTGATCGCCATGGCGATGCTCGTTCCTTCGATTGCTTCCGTGATGCTTTTGAAGTACGTCGAGCGATTCAACTTCCGATACAACCGCATCAATTATCAGCCGCCTGCCCGCAACCGCGTGCGCGATGCGCTTTTTGCCGGCTACTACGTGATCATTGCCGCCGTACTGCTGTCGGTCTTTGCCGTGATGTTCGTCGTGCCTTTTGTTGTGCAGTGGCCCTACAAGCCCGTCTTCACGCTTGATGTGATAACCCGCATTCTCTCCGACGGCGTCGTCTGGGAGGTCTACGGCAACTCAGTGGGCGTGGCCTTTGCTAGCGCTGTCACCGGCACACTGCTGTGTTACGCCGCAGCAATGGTCAATGCACGCTCTCAGCTTAAGGGCTGGTGCCGGACGACGATGGACAGCTTTGCCATGCTCACCAACACCGTGCCCGGCATGGTGCTCGGTATCGGCTTTCTCTTTGCCATGAGCGGCACGATGTTGGCCAACACGTTTGCCATTCTGGTGCTCGTCAACCTGGTGCACTTCTTCACGTCGCCCTACCTGATGGCCACTTCGGCTCTGAGCAAGATGAACGCCGGCTGGGAAACCACCGGCGCCTTGATGGGCGACAGTTGGCTCAAGACCGTCATGCGCGTCGTGGTGCCCAATTCCGCCGCCACGCTCTGGCAGATGTTCCAGTACATGTTCGTGAGTTCCATGGTGACCATCAGTGCCGTCGTGTTCCTGTCGGGCGCCCGCACCATGCTGATCACCACGAAGATCAAGGAACTCCAGTATTTCGAGAAGTTCGAAGAAATCTTTGTGCTCTCGCTTTTGATTTTCTTTACCAACGTTGCGGTCAAGCTCATTTGCGACGCCCTTGCGGAACGTGCAAGAAAGAACCCGCAGGGCGGTCTGATTCAGTCGATCATGCGCCGCCTGAGCTCGAGCCGTACTCCCACGCTTTCAACTGTTTCCACCGGAGCTTAAAAGAAATGCAACCGATGACCTGTTTCAAACTGACTTTTGTTGCTTGTGTGTGTGCTGCCATGGTTGGCTGCGGCAACGACAGCGGTACCGACGCCGACAAGGGCAAGAGTGCCGCGGCGCCCGCCAAGACCGCCGAAGTGGTGATCTACACCAACGCCGACGAAGAAGCTCAGACTGCGATGAAAAACGCCCTTGACAAGAATGGCATGAAGGGCGCCTACCTGATCCAGTCGTTCGGCACGTCCGAGCTGGGCGGCAAGCTTGCGGCCGAAGGCAAGAACATCGAAGCCGACGTGGTGACGTTATCGACCTACTACCTCGACAGCTTCCAGAAAAAGGAAAAGCTTTTTGCAGATCTTCAGAACAAGGCCAAAACCATTCAGCCGTCTCCGTCCTATTGGACTCCGATTCTGGGCAACACGGGTGCACTTTTCGTCAATACCGAAGTTTTGAAGCAAAGCAAGCTCGAAGCTCCGAAGTCCATCGCCGATCTTGCCAAGCCCGAATATGCCGGCCACATTTCCGTGCCCGACATCATGGGCAGTTCCACCTCTTGGCTCATGACGCAGGCTGTGATGTCTGCGCAGGGTGAAGAAGCCGGCGCCAAGACGGTGGCGGCGATTGAAAAGAATGCCGGCGCCCATCTTGAAAAGTCCGGTTCCGGTCCTTTGAAGAAGCTGCGTGCCGGTGAGGCGGCTGTCGGCTTCGGTTTGCGCCATCAGGCTGTGGCCGACAAGGCACGCGGACTTCCGATCGACTACATTGATCCGACAGAGGGCAACTTCCAGCTGCAGGAAGCTGCCGCAGTCGTTGACAAGGGAGCCAAGACCAATCCGAACGCCCAAAAGGTCGTTGAAATCATCGTCAAGTACGGCCGCCCCGAACTCTTGAAGTTCTACCCCGTGGCACTTTACGAAGGTGAAACGGTTTCCGCTGAAAACAAGCCTGCTCGTCCGAGCTTCTATAAAGAGCCGCTGACCGTCGAACTGCTGCAGAAGCACCAGAAGATGGTCAAGGACGCCGGCAAATAATTTTGTTGGTTTTCAATAAGCCGGCTCTCAAACGGGAGCCGGCAGTTTTCTTTTTTGTTTTGTCATGATTACCGATCCGAATACCTACAAACTTTTGACCCCGGGGCCCCTGACGACGTCATTGTCCGTGCGTAAGGAAATGCTTGTCGATCGCTGCACGTGGGACGACGACTACAAAGAAATGACCCAGTTCGTGCGCCGTGAACTCCTCACGCTTGCCCACGTTTCCGAAACTGATTACACCACCGTACTGATGCAGGCTTCAGGTACGTTCGGTGTGGAAAGCGTTCTCAGTTCCGTGGTCGGTAAGAATGACTGCGTGCTCGTGCCCGTCAACGGCGCATATTCGGAACGCATGTGCCAGATTCTGGAGCGCTACGGCATCGCCTTTGTGCGTGAAGACTTCGCTTGGAACGAATGCGTCGACGCTGCCCGTCTGGAGGCGGTGATTGCCGCACATCCCGAGATCACGACGATCAGCATTGTGCACAACGAAACGACTTCGGGCCTCATCAACGATCTGGTGAGTGTCTCGGAAGTCGTGAAGAACCACAACCTGCGCTTTATCGTGGACGCCATGAGCTCCTTCGGCGCCGTGGATGTGAACGTGGCCGAGCTCGGCATCGATTTTCTGATCTCTTCTGCGAACAAGTGCATCCAGGGTGTCCCTGGCTTTTCCTTCATCATTGCCCGCCGCGAAGCGCTTACGGCTACCGAAGGCAACGCCCGCACGATTTCGCTCGATCTGCACTCTCAGTGGAAGACGATGGAAAAGGACAACGGCAAGTGGCGCTTTACGTCTCCTACCCATGTCGTGGCCGCTTTTGCTCAGGCGCTCAGGGAACTGCAGCAAGAGGGCGGAGTAACGGTTCGCGGCGAACGCTATGCAGCTACAAACCGCAAGCTGCGTGAAGGAATGCGTGCTCTAGGCTTTGAACCGTTCGTCAGCGAAGCCTTCCAGGGGCCGATCATCACCACCTTCCTTTATCCGGAAGGTCGCAACCTCGACTTCAAGCACATGCACCACTGGCTCAAGGAGCAGGGTTATGTGATCTATCCGGGCAAGCTCACCGACCAAGACACCTTCCGCATCGGCAACATCGGCGAAATCTACGACGCGGACGCCGACCGCATTCTTGAATTGTTTGCACAGTACACCAAGGAGTTTATGTAATGAACCGCATCAAGGGCGTGATTTTCGATTGGGCGGGTACGACGGTTGACTTCGGTTGCACGAGTCCTGTTTCGGCGTTTAAGGAAGCATTTCGCCGCGCCGGCATTGATGTGACGGACGAGGAAGTTCGTGCGCCGATGGGGCTTTTGAAACGTGATCACATCAAGACAATGCTCGCGATGCCTCGTATTGCGCAGGCCTGGCAGGACAAGTACGGTGCCGCGGCAACCGACGCCGATGCCGAAAAGATCTATGCCGACTTTGAACCGGCCCTGATGGCTGTGCTTGATCGACATTGTGATCTGATTCCTGGCATTCTCGAAACGATGGAGTATCTCCGTCAAAACGAGATCCGTGTGGGTTCGACCACCGGCTTTACCCGGGAAATGATGGCTGTGGTGACCGAAGGCGCCCGCAGGGGCGGCTATGCACCCGAAATGGTTCAAACGGCCGACAGCAACAACGGTTTCGGCCGCCCTTGGCCCTATATGATCTTTTCCAACATGCGCGGTCTCGGTTTATCAAACGTGCGTCAAGTTGTGAAGGTGGGCGATACGACCTCCGACATGGCCGAAGCAAAGAACGCTGGCGTGATTGCCGTCGGCGTCTGTGTAGGCAGCTCCATGATCGGTCTGGACGCGCAGAGCTGGGCGGCGTTGCCCGAAGCAGAACGTGCCGAACAGATCAAATCGGCTCGTCAGCGCTTCTATGCTGCCGGTGCCGATTATGTGATCGAGAGCATCGGTGATTTGCCGGCTCTCATTGAGGATCTCAACGCTCGCAGCGCTGCTTAATTCTCACCAAAGGACCTTGCGAAAGCCCGTGTGTCGATCTTGGCATGCGGGCTTTTTGACGTGTCGGCATCGTTTTGGTTGATCAGACGAATAGGTTATCGTTTTCTTTGTTCTTCTCGCGGGCGTGAGCAATGCGCTACTCCCTGAGTTCGTCGAGTTCTCTTTCGATGCGTTCCGCACGACGCCAGAAATAGACCACGTTGCCCAGGATGATGCCGATGAGCAAGGCTGAACCGATGCCGATGACGTAGTGGATGCGCGAGTCTGCAGTCGTGATTCCTTGGGCCGCCGCTGCTTGGTTCGTCGCAATAGTCGCCTCGGCTCTGACAGGTAAAGTGATTCCGGTCAGTGAGAAGAACAGCACAAGTTCCGTAGCTGCGTTGCAAAGCCAAGAAGATGAAAACCACATGACCGTCAAAATCGTTGGAAGGCAGTCAGAAGCGTAGTGCGAGAACCGAATCGGCGCGATCGAACAGCGCACTATGAGAAGAAATGGCAAGAATGCGCAAAAAGTCTCATCCAGAATTTTTTTTTGAGGTTTCTTGACAGATAAACGTCGGGACAATTGATTAGAGAGTTTTTTGAGCTGCTGGAGTGTTGCCGGTTTAGAAAAACTTAATCGTGATACAAAACTTCGAAACACGGACGTCTTTGCGTTTGATTCAAGTCAAAAGCCGCGCTATCGCTGCCCCTACACTCTTTGCCTGACAACATAAACCACCGCTTTGCTGCTTACTGACACTACGTCAATACCCGGAAGCATTGCGAATCTAAGGAGAAAGAGATGATCAAACCAATTACGGCAATTGTGCTCAGTGCCTTATTTTCCACTGTCTCTGGACTGGCAACTGCCCAAGACCTGGCTTCTTTTCATGCCGGTATGGGAGGATGCACTGCTTGCCACGGCACGAACGCTGTGACGGCTGCTAACGTTCCGGACGACGAAATTGATCTCAACAACAAATGCATGGCCTGTCACGGAGACTATAAAAAATTAGCTGACAAAACAAAACACTTTGATCCGCACGCAAGTCACTTAAGCGACAGAAGTCCCATTAATTGCACGGCTTGTCATACCGCACACGCAAAACCCAAGCTCGTCTGCAATGACTGTCACACATTTGATTTGAAGATGCCATTTTCCGATGCTCCTGAATCAGCCAAGTGGGATGCAACGATTGATGCCGAGGCTGTTGCAGCCGCCGAAAAGTCTGCTCCGCGCGAAACGGTTGACGTACTGGTGATCGGTGCGGGTTCGGCCGGCTTAAATGCGGCAATTGCGGCAAAGCGCGCCGGAGCTAAGGTGGTTTTGCTTGAGAAACATTCTTTTGCAGGCGGCAATTCAATGCTCGCTGCCGGCGGTTACAACGCTGTCGGGACGCCTCAACAGGCTAAGAAAGGCATTAAGGATACCGTTGATCAGTATGTCAAAGACACCATGAAGGGCGGGCGTGGCAAAAACGATCCGAAGCTTGTACAAATTCTTGCTGAAGGTAGCGCCGACGGCGTCAAATGGTTGGAAGACATGGGGGCTGATCTTTCGGACGTCAAACGTTCCGGAGGAGCCGCCGTCGATCGAACGCACCGTCCCCACGGAGGTATGTCTGTCGGGCCGCACATTGTGGATGTGTTACGCGCCCAAGCTACAAAAGAAGGCGTTGGCGCCCGGGTGAATTCCCGTGCCGTCAAGCTCTTGCTCGACAAAGACTACAAAATTGCCGGAGCCATTGTGCATGGCAAGCACTCCGGCTACTACAAAATTGCAGCGAAAGCGGTGGTTTTGGCAACCGGCGGTTACGGTCAGAATAAGCAGATGATTGCCTTCTATCGTCCGACCTTCAAGGACATGACGAGTTCAAACAATGTAACGAGTACCGGCGACGGCATTACCATGGCTCTCAATATCGGTGCTTCCATGACCGATATCGATTGGGTTCAGGCTCATCCGACCGTTGGCCTCGACAGCCGTATTTTGATCAGCGAAACCGTTCGCGGAGTCGGCGCCGTAATGGTCAACATCAACGGTGAGCGTTTCGTGAACGAACTTACAACACGTGACCGAGCAAGCGACGCAATTTTGCATCAGCCTCAAAAGCGAGCTTGGCTGGTTTTTGACAGCAACCTCTATAAGTCTGCAAAGATGGTGCAAGGCTATGATCACCTGGGTATGCTCAAGAAAGCTGATACTCTGGCTGAGCTGGCCAAGATTTGTGACATGGATGCGAAAACTCTCGAAAAGACGGCCAGCGACTACAACAAGTTCCGCAAGGCAGGAAAAGACGAAGCATTCGGTCGTCCCGATATGCCGCTTGGTATTGAAAAGGCTCCTTTCTATGCAGTAGCTGTTGCTCCCGGCATTCATCATACGATGGGTGGGGTGGCGATCACGCCGGAAAGCGAGGTGCTGGACATCCAAAGTCGCCCGATTCCGGGGCTGTATGCGGCAGGAGAAGTGACGGGAGGCGTACACGGCTTTAACCGCCTCGGAGGTAATGCTATTGCCGATACCGTCGTCTTCGGTCGCCGTAGCGGCGAACATGCAGCTGCCTATGCACTCAAAGCAAAATAAGCAAACTTTCTTCTCCTAATCTCGTTTGTTTCTTGGCAGTGGAAATCTGCTGTTGCCAAAAGGCAGACATTTGAGGTTCTGTCGGTTCGACAGGACCTCTTTTTTTGGTACTAGAGCGTTGACAGCGGAGAAATGTTGCATTCCTTGAAGAAAAGCTCTCGCAATGCAGGCAAATGTTCCTGTTTGTAGATCGCATAGATGCAGCGGCTGCTTTCTTTTTTATGATCCGGATTAACCTCTTTTCTCAATTCAACCAAATCTCCACGGCGAATTTCTTCCGAAACGGACAGCAACGGCATCACAGCCAATCCGAGACCGGTTTGAACCGCTCGTTTGATCGCGCCCATCGTATTCATAGTAAGGATGTTGGAAACGGTAATTCCCTGGGCCAAAAGCCATCGTTTGGCTGCATCGCTTACCGTTGCTTCCTGATCCATGATCCAGGTGGCTAAACAGAAATCTTCCGTTGTTGCTTCGACCGATATGTATGGACTCTTCGGGCTGGCGATCAATACGAAATCGTCACGGAAACACGGGAAAAAGGTTAACGATGGATCCACGGGGGGACGACTGATAAAGCCAATATCCATACGGTTGTCAAGAACTCCGGCTTCTACGATTTCATTGTCTTCAATCAGCAAAGTCGGATCCACAGTCGGATAACGTCGCTTGAATTCCGGGAGCCTTCGGGAGAGGATATAAATGCCGCAGGCGCGGTTGGCACCGATGATCAGCTTCCCTGCCAGCCCTTTTTCTCTGGCTGCGAAAATATCCTCAATTTCGCTGGCTTTAGTTACGACCAGTGTGGCCAGAGGGAGGAGAGCAGAGGCAGCGTCTGTCGGAAACAAGCCATTGGATTTTCGTTCGAACAGTTCTGTTCCAAGTATTCTCTCGAGTTCTTTGAGCGACTGACTTGCCGCACTTGTCGTCACACAGAGTTTGGCAGCAGCTTTTGACAAGCTTTTCTGATCGTAGATACCAAGAAAGATTTCAAGCTGACGCAGTGTGATGTGCATAACCGGAAGATAGGTTAAAAAAATGCCTAGGAATTTCCTAAGCACCAGCGTCGGGTTTATGGGATTTATCTCCAGAACACCAAAAGGATGGTCTTACTGGAAACAACAGATCTTATCTCATATTTTCCTAGGAAATTCCTAGGTATTTTGGTTAAAAGTCAATTTGTCGAGGCAGACTCTTTGAACGAAGCTACCTCGACATAGTCAGGTTCTTAAAAAATTTTAGAAGACATGACGCAAACCAACGTTCCAGCGCCAGTTCTCTCTGACTTCACCGCCGGAATTGCGTTCCAGATCGACATAGGTATAGGTGCGATCCGTCCAGTTGAAGTTGGCGCCAACGCCGTATTCGACCCAGGTGCCGCCTAAATCATCCGTGACAGTATTGCGAGCTCTGCCTAGACTTGCCTTGGATTCCATCTCGCCATCAAAGTCATGTAAGACAGAAAATCTAGCGTAGATGTTGCCTTTCTTTTCAGGGAAATAGAAGCCGCTTCTTACGCCAATTCGACCGATAAACGACGTAAAGTCGTCCTGCTCGATACGAACACCGTTTGAAGCCGTAATATCGTCGCCAAAAAGAGTGCCGTATGTCAATTCAACTTGAGGCTCGACGAAAGCCAGCTCTGCAAGCTTAAATCTCCACCCGTATTCTGCACTTATGCTCCAGGCGTTATTGTCGTAGGACCCGTTCATGCCATTGACCGCAAAGTCGGTGTCCAGGCGGCTGTATTTTGCAATCAAATCCACAAACTGACCGTTCTCGGACAACCAGGATCCATATACAGCAAAACCATAGGAGTCATGTTCTGCGTTGCCATTCGAGAAATCAGAAGATCCGTCCGTGTAGGTGAAGGCACCGCCGACTTTCCAGCCATATCCGACATCGTAATCAGCACCTACCTGAATGGATGTGTTCGTCGCATCGACTCCACCATATTCTTGTTCGGATCCATAGGCTCGAGCCCAAACACCGACGCCCTGAGGTGAATCGCGAAGTTCTCCCATGCGTTTGGTGAGATCGTTCATGTCATGGCGCCACAAGAAAGCTCCCAACACAGCAATTGAGCCATAAGACGCAAGGTTAGTGTTTTTTGTGGTACGAACATTGAACAGTTGCCCGTTTTCGTCGACATCAGCCGTTACAGCATCATTCACCAGCCCCTGTTCGACGGCAACCGACGAAAGACTGCTTCCATCATCAGAAATAGTCACAACTTTCAGCAACTGAGGGATGGCCTCTGAACTGTTGGCAAAGCTGTCATTGAAGGTTCCGCTGCCAAGCGCGCTTACAGAACTGTCAGCACCCAACAAAGTACCGATATTGACAGTATTAGCAAGAGAATCAACCTTGATTGTTGCCGTTCCATTGAGCGAGTCAATATTCGCTTTTGCTTCACCTGCAACGTACAAAGTGCCGTTGTTAGTCAGATTAGTTATCGCAGACTCATCTTCATTGACTTTGAGCGTAGCCCCGTCGCTGATGGCAACCCCGGCCGTACTCGTTGATGTCACTGTCTTGAAGTCGGATTGAGCGCCCACCGACACTAAACTCGATTCCTGTGAGATTATCGTAGACTGGTCAGCATGAATATTTCCCGACAAGTTCAACTTCGAACTACCTTCCAGCTTAATGGCTCCGATGTAGTTCATTGTTCCTGCCAGTTCAACAGAACTCGTGGTTTTATGTCCTTCAGTCGTATAGTTGTTCGTTGTAATATCGCCAGTGAATGTGCCACCGTTAACAAAATTAATCACAGTGGAAGATTTATTGTAGGCAACCAGATCGCCTTTAATAGTTGAATTCGGATCAGTTGCTTCAATTTTAAATGCTTCCTTACGATTATATGCAAGACTTGGACTGTCGTCATTCGTTCCATCGGATCCTGCATGAATATCACCGGTTAACTTAAGCAAATTTGCCGTTATATTGACTGCAAAAACGTCACCGACCTTTGAAGCACTTGTTCCACCATAATCACCGTCGATACTTCCGTTAATGACGATTTCGTTGCCGACGAGGTTGATCGTTCCCCAGGAACCTGAGCCCAATGCTCCGCCGCCGACCTTGGAATTGAACGCTTGAAGTTTAATCTTGTCGGAGTACACATTAATAGTGCCGCCTTCATTTGCTTGGAGAAGGGACACGCCAGAGTCTTCAATAGTTCTTGTTGCTTTGAAAGAGGTCAGCGGATCGTCTATTGACCCAACATTAATGACTGCACCTTCTCCTTCTCGAACATGAAGAGCGGTAGCTCCGGTCGTAGAGTCAAACTGATCTACATTGAGATTCAGAACACTGGAAACACCATTTGTGCCGAGTACATAAATGCCATGCACACTACCGGTTTGCTCATATTTGTCAGCATTGACATTAACTGTGCCTTCTTTGATATAACCTGTCCAATAATGACTAGGATCTGTGTCAGTTTCAGAATATTCTTTTGCCTTTACAGATATTGTTCCGAGTTTAGATTCTTCGGTTCCGAAATTAATTGTTCCTCCATTTTGGGCGATAAATGCCGGAGAATTTTGTAATTGATGTGTACGGTTGTCGACTGTAAGCAAGTTTGCCTCAGTAAAGGTCAGAGTACCTCCCTTAATGGCGAAAACTTGAGAGTACTCTTGATCGCCGGTGACTTTTTGATCGCCTTCTGAGTCAGTAATTACTACAGCTGAGGCAGAAGTTGACAGAGCCAACATTACGGCGGTAGAAAGCAAAGACAGGTGTTTTTTCATGATCATCTACCTATATTCAGAATGAAACAGAAAACAACAGGACAGTTCCATTCTGCCCCCCCCCGGGTTGACTTGTCAAATTATTTTTTAAATCTGCGTACCCACTGTTTGCTACCTAAAATGGCATGCATTGCCACCGAGCGTTCAGATATTGGCGACAGAAGTCATCGTGCAGAAGTCGGCGACCGTCGACTTGCGTTTGGTTTGCGTATCTTCCTACGTAATGTCGCCTTCAATGGCAAATTCGTCTTGTCTTCTTATGAATACGTTGTGCCGGTTCATCCCATTCGTTGACAAAAACGGTGGAAATGTTTCGCCGAAAGCTCGTTCGAAACCAAGGCTGATTCCTTCCATGCCTGCAAAGAGATCGAACGATAACAATGGGATTTTTTATTCGGTAACTTACTTACGTGTCGTCATCTTGTTAATGGTCTTTTTCTGCATACGCATCCAGCAGAAACATTGGCCGTTTGCCGCATTCTGTCGAAATCAGTATGGTTTTCCTTTATTTCTCTGTCCGAGCAAGATGTCTGTACAACGTAGACCGCGCTACCCCAATTTCTCTTGCTGCTTTGGCAATAGGAACGCCGAGAGCGATTTTCTCCCGTGCCTTTTCGATGGTTGCCGCGTCCGTTGGCTTTCTACCTTTGTAGACGCCGCGCTTTTTGGCAAGTTCGATGCCTTCTTGCTGGCGTTCGCGGATCATAGAACGTTCAAATTCGGCAACGGCGCCGAGCATTGACATCAACAGCTTAGTCATGGCCGCATCGTTGCCCGAAGCGTCCAGATGGATGGACTCCTTCAGAAACTTGATGCTGACGCCTTTAGTCTGCAATTCCTTGGTGACAGTTAACAGATCCGCAAGATTGCGTGCGAGATGGTCCATACTGCAGACGATAACGGTATCCCCCTCTCGCACGTACTCTGTCATCTGTTTGAAAGCAGGGCGATCTGTTGTAGCACCGCTAGCTTTGTCTTCAAAAATCTTATCGGGATGTTCCGCTGTAAGTTGCTCGATCTGCTGGGCAAGATTTTGATCGCGGAGCTAACACGTGCGTACCCAACGACCTGACCTTTCACTGCAAAGCGTCCTATTAAGGTGATTCAACTACACAAATGTAGCGTATATCGACTTTTATACCCTATTGAAACACATACTACAAGCCTTCAGATGTGATCCGTTAGCGTGTACCTTAAAGAGATCATTCAACATCTAACGCAAATCATTCGAGCTTTTGATTTTTTTTGAGATAAAAGAGGGGCACCCATCAAATAGGTGCCCCAGGTGTCAAACAAGAACAGCGCTGTTAATTAAATCTAAGTTCAACTCGCCGGTTTTTATGGCGTCCTTCAGTTGTAGCGTTATCGTGTTTGAATGACTTGCCCTTGCCGATAACATCGAACAAAGACTCATCCAAACCACGGGAGACGAAATAGTTACGAACAGCTTGAGCCCGACGTTCGGAGAGCTTCAGGTTATAAGCATCGCTTCCCGTCCAGTCAGTCCAGCCGACAATCGTCACTTTTTCGTTGGGTCGCTTTCGCAAAACCTCTACGGCTTTATCCAATCGGTCGGCACTCTCCGCTGTCAGCACGGCTTGATCAAAACCGAAGTTCACATCTTCAATCTCGATCAAGCCCACCTGCGAGCAATCTTTGTAAAGCGCTTCTTCGACAAATCCTTGCAGTACTTCTTCGTTTGACGCAAGCGTTTCCAGATTCAAGATCTTCGAGCAAGGGTTTACGGCAGCCAGTTCTTCGACTCCCGCTTTTTCTTCTTGCGTATAGGCAGCAGAAATAATGTGTACGCAGGCCTTGGGATTGGCGTCGTAGAAAGCTCGCAGACCGTCTACAGCAGAACGTTTGTCTCCGCTCTGAAGATCAAAATGACCGTCGGTTACCAGAAGAATGCGCTCAATGCCGTCAACTTTGGCGGAGAACTTGCCGTAAGCTCGTTTTCCCATCCAAGTTGGACGACCAAACACCTCAAGATTTGTGCTGAGACGTTTGGGAAGAGGGTCGTTTTTCCGGACTTGTTAAATCGGGCAAAGTAGGTCACGATAACCATTCCTATAAGGAGTTTTGTCATGGCTTTGCCCCGCCGCCTTTATCCCAAAGAATTCAAGATCAATGCTGTTCACCTCGTGCAGGTTGAAGGCCGACGTGCTTGTGATGTCGCCGATGAACTTGGCATTGGACGCCAAACTCTCTACTCCTGGCTTCATGAGGCCCGCACCGGTGTTCTGTCCGGAACCTCCGATAACGCCCGAGAAATCACTCCTCAGGAGGCCGAAATTGCACGATTGAAGTCTGAGCTCGCCCGTAAAGAGCAGGAGATTCTGCTGTTAAAAAATTCGCGGCGTACCTCAGCTCGACCGGCCTCAAGTGAGGTACGCCTTCCTTTTAAAAACACTGCCGGATCCCGATTTTTTAGGCATGCCGATCACCGAGCGATGTCGGATACTGGGGGTGAGTCCCAGTGGTTATTACGAATGGCGAAATCGTCAATTAGGGTGCCCGCGACAGAAAACCTATCAGGCCGAGCGCTCAAAAATTAACGATGAAACCATTGTCATGACGATCCGCCGCATTCGCAAAGATCTCGGCTATACGCCCGGTTATCGGCAGTTTCATGCGCTTTTGCGCAGATGCGGCATCCATGTTGGTCTTAAGCGCTTGCAACGTACACTGCGCGAGTACGGTTACATCGGATATCGCCATCATCGTCGACCTTATAAAACGACCGACAGCAATCACCGTTTAACCGTGTATCCCAACCTGCTGAATCGAAACTTCGTCCCCGGTGAACTCAACCGTGCTTGGGTTTCCGACATTACCTACTTACCAACTCCGGTCGGACCATCGTTTTTAGCAACATTCATGGATCTCGGTAGCCGAAGGATCTTGGGATGGGCAATTGATACAACAATGAGCACGCAACTCGTTTTAAGAGCTTTCAACATGGCCGTGCGCATTCGAAAAGCCGAGCGCATCTCTTTGGACGGCACGATTGTGCACTCGGATCGGGGCACGCAATATTGCTCAAAGCTGTTTCAAAGTCGGCTCAACGAACTCAATATGCGTTCGTCAATGAGTGAAGTGGGACAGTGTTGGGACAACGCTCCCGGCGAAGCCATTTGGAGCTCATTGAAGCGAGAAACGCTGATCGGCCGACGTATGTTCAGCAGCCATGAGGCTGCCGCCAGAGAGGTGACACACTGGATCAACATTTATAATCAACTTCGACCGCATTCGGCCATAGGAATGCAAATTCCACTTGAGTACGACCGGTCACTCAAGTTGCTCCGAATGAGCGCCTAGAGCCTGCACTCCCGGGTTACCAAGTCCGGATTTCGCGCCCCACCCCGGATTTTAATATTTGAAGTGATAGTTTCAAAATGAAGAAATACAAACGAACAATTATAAGCATCGCGACAATCATTGCTATTGCACAGTCAAATCTAGCTAACTCTGGAATTTATAATGGATCTTTTGAAAATCCATTTAACTTCTTTGATGATGATGGGTATGTTTCGTCATTAAATTGGTATCAGAACAAAGTTATTTATGATAACTTTGGAGATACAAACCATGAGACAATAATGTCTGCTGAAGGCAGTACATTAAATATAGTATTGTCAGGTAATTATGGCAACTTGTGGTACAACCAGGATCTTTCTGACGATTTATTTTATGGTTGTACTGATTGGGTATATCCGTTAATGCCTGAAAAATATACTACTATAGTTATATCAACCAAGCAAGATCTGAACTTTACAACAAGTACCGTAAACTATTACCGAGCAGCATTTGTTGCTGGCAGTGCTGACTTTATATTTAATCAGGAAAATAATTCTACTTTTCGGGTTTATTTTGCAGGAAAAGGACAAGGGCAAGCAAGTTTATATGGAGGAATGCTCTTAGAAGGTGGTTTAAATGGCGAGGGAGGAGTAACCATCAATGGAGGCAACGCTGAATTTATTATCAATACGGATACGAATGGAAGTACAACTCCTGTAAAGTATTGGAAACTAATTGGTATTGATGACGGTGGATATGCAACATTTAAGGATGTTAAATCATTAAAATTTAGTTCCGTTGGTGAGACTGATCGTCCAGAAAATCCCGCTCGAGCAATAGTAATGTACGGCGGAAATTTCAACGCATCTTCGGATTATGTTGAAGTAAGCAATGAAAGCTCTGCAATTGAGTTTTATGATTTTGTACGCATGTATGGAGGCACATTCAAGCTTGAAGCAAACTCAGCAAATCTTTCTGCTGAGAATTTATTTCATCTAGAGAATTCAAATACAATTGCAAATTTCACTGCTATCACTGGAAATCTAAAAGGAAATATCTCTTCCGATACTTATGCGAAACTTAATATAAGTTTAGGAGGAGATGATATAGGCTCTTTAACATGGACTGGGCAAAGTTCAATTGTAAATAATGAAGATGAAAATGCTTCCTGTTCTGAATGTGGGATAAATCTCACACTGAAGCCAAATTCAATTTGGAATATGACTTCATCAAGCAAACTGACAAGTTTGACATTTGGTGACATTACCAATGAAAGCACATCTAATTCAATTGTTGATTTTGTTTCGCAACGTTTGCCAGGTCAAGAATATTCCATACTAAGTGTTAGCAATTTGAATTCGGCTTCTCAGTCAGGTAGATTTATTCTGTCCACTGACATAACTGGGGATTCAGATATTATTGAAATGAAAAATGGAGAAGGGACAATTCAGATTTCATTTAGTAGTATCGAAAACTCTGATTCAAATCAAAATTTTTCTAATTCGTATTTTGCACATCAAACAGAAGGGGTGCTAACAATAAATGGGTATAGAGGACAAGTCTCTGCTAGAGGTTCAACACAAACGTGGCAAATAGCATACTTAACCCTTAACCAAGTCAACGAGCTTAAGTCAGGGCTGTTAGAGCCTATACAAGACCCGGTAAATCAAAGTGATGGAGGCGAAGGTTACTGGTATTTAGTACGGCCTTCGGATCAGTCTGAAATCGTTCCGCCGGAAATTACTGACAACATCACAATCGGAACCTCGGCAAGTCAAGCTCTCGCTTATATGGCTGATCTGGAAGATCTCCGCAAACGAATCGGCGAAGTTCGCTACGGCGCTCAGTCCGGCGCTTGGGTCAAAGCCTTTGCCAAGAAGGACAACGTCAGTGCTTCCGGCAATCGCGGCTTCGAGCAGGATGTCTACGGCATCAATGTCGGTCTCGATACTCTTGTCGGTACATCCGAGTCGGCCAGCTGGCTCGTCGGCGGGGCCTTCCGCTATGCCCGAGCCGACCAGGAAGGCATTGGCATCGATTCCACCTCGGGTGATCTCGACGAGTACTCCATCAAGGCCTACGCCACCTGGATGCACGAGAAGGGCAGTTATGCGGACTTTGTTCTGCAGGCTGGGCGTTACGAGCAGGAATTGAATGGTCTCGACAACACTGGTACCGGTGCAAGCCATGCTGACTACGGCACCTGGGGCTTCGGTGCGAGCATTGAAATTGGTCACACGTTCTCCCTTGCCGATGATGTCGATGATCGCCGCTGGTTCAACCACTTCTTCATTGAACCGCAGCTTGAGCTCTCCTATTTCCATGCCCGCGGAGCCGACTACTCCACCTCCACCGGCCTGAAGGTGAGCCAGGACAACGCCGACTTCCTTACTGGTCGTGCAGGTCTTGTTCTCGGCAAGAAGTTCAACTATGGAACGGAGGACGAGCTTGACCGCCGCTACTTCCAGCTTGCGGTCATCGGCGGCGTCAAGCACGAGTTCCTGGGCGGCGACCAGACCATCCGCTACACGGGCGTTGGCGGTGCGCAGGCTTGCGTTCATGCCGACGACATTGACGGCACCCGCTTCTACTACGGCCTGAACTTCGACTGGCAGGTGTCGGATTCCTTCCGTCTTTATGCGCAGTTTGACCGCGAGGAAGGCGATCACTACACCAAGGAATACGACGTAAGCGTCGGTGCCAAGTGGAGCTTCTAATCCAGAGGACGGGACCAAAAATGAACAACTTTAAGAAAACCCTTCTTGTCTCCGCCCTCCTTGCGCTGAGCGGAGCCTCAGCCGCTGCAACGGTCGCGCTTGAAGACTGCGGCCGCACGGCGGAAACGTTTGCCTTCATCACGGACGCTTCCGGCTCCATGATGCAGACCATCGGCGAAATGAAGGATCTCGCCGCCAAAGAAAACGACGCATCTCAGGAACCGTCGAGTTCGGACGTCTTTGATGACATGACGCGCGAAGCACTCGCCAAAGCCTTCATTCAAAAGACGGGCGGCTATGCCATCAAGGAAGCAAAGATGAAGTCTTCCGTGCTGACGGTGGGGCCCTTCACCCAGCTGATGCCGATGGCGGAACGCTCCGAGGAAGACTTCGCCAAGGAGCTCGAAGAAAAACTGCCCACAGAATTGGAAGTATTCGGCCGCGCCACCTGGCTCGGCCAGAGAGCCTTTGACCGGTTCTCCGGAACGCTGCAGCAGTCCCAGGCCTCGGTGCTGATCACCGACGGCAACTTTGAGGTTGATCCAAACAAGAGTCACCTCGACCCGGTCGGGGCGCTCAAGACCTTCTACGAAACCAATCCCGGCAGCTGCGTTCACATCGTCTCGGCCGCCTATACGCAGGCAGAGCGGGAGGGAATTGAAAAGCTGGCCGCCGTGTCGAGCTGCGCCCGCGTGGAGAATCTCGAGTCCCTCATGAAGGACGAAGCCCTTTGGAAGAACTTTGTCGAAGAGGTCTTCTACAAGGATTGCAGCAAGGCTGCGACCGTCGAGCTCAGAGGCGTCAATTTCGCCTTTGACAAGTCCGAGATCGGAGATAACGGCCGACGGATTCTTGATGATGCTCTGAAGGTCATTGCGTCACGCGATCCTTCGGAAACCATCACGATCCGCGGCTGGACGGACTCGACGGGTTCGGATGCTTACAATGCCGGGCTCTCCCAGCGCCGTGCCGATGCCGTCAAGACGTACCTCGTCGAGCACGGCGTGGATCCTGCTCGCCTCACCGCTGAAGGCAAGGGGAAGTCGTTCAAGTACACCAACCACACGGGAGACGGCCGCTGGATGAACAGGCGCGTGGAACTGATCTTCGGCGAGGATAGTTTGCAGACGAGTGACGCCGTGGTTCGCACGGCTGAATAAGCGCTCGCCCCAAAGACTCAGTGAGTCGCGCGTTAAAGCGGCAGAAAAGCCCGGCAGACAGGAGCTTCGTTCGTTGGAGAAATGATCGGGCTCAAATATACGTTTTAACCGCGCATAGCTGATCGATCGCTGTATCGGTCTAACCCTGCGACTCCCGATGAACCGGCGTTCATGTCAACGCCAGCTTGTCGGGAGTTTTTTGACTGCGGAATACGCGAATTGAACGTTCCTTGCCAGTGAATGCGGAACGTGTGGTGAAATTTTTCACACCGCGTCTGTTTTACTTGAAGAGTCGTGAAAACAAGGCATTGCGATGATTCTGCCCGTCGGGCGTCCGAGAGCAAACAACGCAAATCAGCCGTTTGCTAAAAACGACGAAAAGTCACCCTCCAGATCCCCCGTTAAGGTACATGACGAAGCTGGATTTCCTTTTCCGGTACGGTATCCTTCGGAGGGTTTCTATGGTGCAGGGGCAAGTCAAGGTTCACATCGCGCGAGTCAAGGGAAGCATTTATCTTGACCGTTCGACGAAAGGGGCGTTATCCGGCCAGCGGCACAATTGCTGGCGAGCCGAAGTCCCCATTGCCTACACGCGCCTGCGCCGCCGGTGCGTCGACCGTGGCGTTCTCGAAAAGTGGATCGTGATGGTCAAAGGCATCTGTTGCGAAGTGGAACTGGGACGTGGGCGCGGAATTTCGAATCTCGATAAAAAAGCCCGAATTACGAGGCCTGCGCCCTTAATCTGAATTGATAAGGGGATCGAATCCCCAGCTGTGAATGGGGCCGAGTTCCATTGTAATAAGATATCCAACGAGTCACAGTATCCTGCGCCTCCTTTCGGCTGCTGAAGCATCCGGATAACGGTAGCGTTTCCCGCTTCAGGGTCGCCCAAAATGATTCGGCCGGAGCGTTGTCCCAGCATTGCCCACGCTCGCTCATAGAGCCACCGATGCCCTGGCGCAGCAAAAATTCCTGAAAAACATGGCTGCAGTACTGTGAACCTTGATCACTGTGAAAAATCAAGCCAGGAGCCGGGTGCTCGTTGGCAATAGCCATACGCAGGGCGTCCACAACCAGAGACGTTTTCATGGTGGAGTCAAAACTGTAGCCAACCAGGCAACGACTGGCCAGATCAAGCACACTGGCCATGAATAGCCAGCCCTCGTCGGTTGGGATGTAAGTGATGTCTCCGCACCAAGCCTGATTGATCGCATAGCGGTTGAACTGACGGTCAATCAAATTCGGTAGCCGTGCCAGATTGTGGTTGCTGTCTGTGGTGGCAACGTATTTGCGATGGTAGCGATGGAAGATGCCGTTGCTTCGTAAAAGTCTGCGCAGGCGCTTAAAACCAACGCTCAAGCCCTGTTGGCGCAACGCAAGGTACAGGCGCATCACTCCGGGAACCTGCTTGCCGCAGCGACTGATAACGGAGCGCACATGACAAAGCAACTCCGCATCGCTGTGATGCACCCCGTGGCGGTGGTATCGATCAACCTTTAGCCACTGATAGTAGCCGCTGGTACTGATCCTCAGCAGGGCGGCAGCCTTTCGAACACTGATGAGTTTTTTGCGCCCGATGAGTTTGCTGTCCAAACAAGTCTTTAAAAAAGCGTACTTCACTTGGGCAGCTTGGCAAAGTACGCTGCTGCTTTTTTTAAGAAGTCGATTTCGGCCTGTTGCTGGCGAACCTGCAGACGCAATCGTTTGAGTTCTTCAAGCTCATTGCGTTGTTGTTCAGGCATACGAGCTTGTGCTGTGGTAACCCAGTGGCTGAGTGTCTTGGGGTTAACTCCCAAAGCTTGAGCAACCTCGATTTGTGTCTGTCCCTGATTGACGAACTCAAGAGCTGTTCTTCTAATTTCTGGACTGTAACGTTTCGGCATTCTGAAACCTCCTTTTGATACATGGCTTATAGCCGTATTCGTTTTGAGATTCAAAATTCCGCAACGATGACCTTAGTTCAAAGGAGGCAAGCCATACAACATGGAGCGCCAATTTGGCACTAGCCTTCGAGTCTGTATCCGAAAAAAAACGCCGGTGCTTGAGACCGGCATGATATGTTAGAACTCTGGAAGAATTTCGAAATTGTCTAAATTCTGTTGGATAGCCCTAGAAAGCTCACTTAGAGCGATGAGACCACGGTGCGAAGCGATTCGAGCCTGAGCACAGCCGTAGGCTTTGAGGTGCTGTGTGAATTCGGACAGCGGCATAGGTCTACCCGCGGAACTGGTCTGCAGTGGTGATGACTCGTCTACCAGAAGCAACGCCAGAAGCTCTGCCGAACGGATGTACAGTTTGCTTCCTGACTGAAGGATCTGGACCGCCGAGATTTTGGTTCTGCCGAGACGTGTGCCCGAGATAAGGACTGGGTCAAGGTTCAGTGAAGCAACCACAGGCGACTTTGTTGGTCCTTTGGTGAGCTTCATTCCTTGAATGAAAGCAGGGGGCTGTCGCGATCGCAGCCCCTTTAGTGCGGGTATGATGACGTCTTTGAGAGCTTTGCTGCAAGCCGCAAGTAGGTATCGCCCGATGTCTGCCTCAGGGACCTCTGCTGCACGAATATATTCAAAAAGGACTTCCGTATCAGAAGGTTGATCGGGGTTTCGCTCGGCGTCGGCTATGGAGGCAAGAGCGACCAGCGCCGCATATTTGTCCTTGGAGCGAGGGGGTAGTTTGTCGAGGGCATGCAAGTTGGCGAGTGTTTCGAGGACCTGGGATCCGTAGACATCCGCCATTGACGCGAGCTTCCTGCGTATCTCAAAGGCCCAAGTATCCTGAGCAAGCCTGGGCAATGGAGTAGAGCATCGGGCTTCACTGCCAGTGAGGACTACCGTTATGCATCGTGACACCGTTGCGGCTTGCAGTTTCTGGATGCCAGAAGGTCCATGTAGTCCGACCAGGATTTTAGGCCCGAAAGTCTGAAGGGACGCCACCTTTTGGTTACCTTTCGCATCTATATCGACGATTAGCCGTTTGATGTCTCCGCCTCCAGAAGAACCCGAGTTCAGCAGGGAAGTTAGCTCTTTTATGAAGTGATCGGAAGCTGAATCGATTTCGTCAATAAGCAGAGTACATGGCCGATCACTACATATGCGGCTGAGTGCGGCCGAGCTTGAGGCCGAGCTTGCTAAGCAGGCCCGATAGCTTAGGTGTACGACTGCAACTGCCACCGTTGTCTTCCCGGAGCCAGGGGCACCAGACGTGATATGAAGGTAGGGCACGACTAGCAGTCTTGGGCTAAGCCAAGTGGACGCTGCGAAGTAGACCAAAACAGTCAAAACTTCAGGGGGTACCACGACATATTTGCTGAGATAGTCTTTGACTTCGCTGATAACCTCCGAAATTTTTACTGGCTCGCTTACCGGTACTGTCTCTTCGATCTCTAACGGGGGCAGTTGGGTAGCCCCCTTGGGAAGAGGGGTGGACCTGATTCGGTAGCAGAGCTCAACCGCACTGTCCAGAGCTATGTTAGGTAGCTGTTGTCGTGCAAATGCGCGGATTTTTGACAGGTGCGTCTCTGTGGGGGTGCTGTCGAAGATTTGCGAGATCTTCTCAATTGCCGCCTGAAAGCTCATTGGTTGAGCGGCACCTGGAGCGTTGTCGAAGATAGTTGGAGTGGTCATATGTGCCTCTCTCATGCTTTTTCGCCTAAGGCTTTCGCTACGGCGAGTGAACTCCAACGAGGTGCACAGCGTTCAGCCAGGCGCACGGGAGCAGGGAAGGATCCTTGAGAGACCAAATCTTCCAGGTGCTTGCAGCTATACCCCGTGACTTTGGAAACCTGCGTTTTTGTGAGAAAGTAAAGAACCTTGTGCCAATCGGCAGGAACCGTCGTTTTTTTTGTGGTCATAGAGTTTCTCCAGCTAAGGTGCAAGATCTCTACCAGTAGAGGAGGATGTCGACGGTGGAAAGGTACCTTTAACCGACTGTAAAAAGATGATTTTTAAAAAATGACCACGATTATTCTGAAAAAAGACAGCGGTTTTTAAAAATCATTTGTTGTTCATTGGGAATTCGAGAGGCAGTTGTGATGGGAATTGTCAATGACGTCATGATGACGATTGACTGACAGAGCCGTGTCATAGAGAGATTCCTTGAATTTCAAGGTAAAGGGAGGGGTCTACGCAAGTGACACGGAAGAATGCTAGGGCTCGCTAGGATGCCTTATGAATCCGATTACTACAACGAAGGTTCCTAAATTTTGAAAGGCAATTGAGAGAAGCAATACGCGCCCCAGGCATTCATCATTGGGCGACGAACTTCCAGCATGTCGTCTCTACGATAGGCTCGTTTGACCTTGGGCATAGTGTGAGCTAAGGCTTTCTCAATGAGATCGTCAGGATAGCCGTTAGAGGCAGCCCAGTCGGCGAAGCTTGACCGTAAGCCGTGAGTTGTGGCCACTTTATTCATTTGGTCTGGGTCAAAGAAGCCCTTTCCCGTTTCTTGTAGAGACTCCTGATGAAGTGTTTTTTCGATAAATAGCCTTAAAGCAAATGCTTTTTGGGGATATGTAGGGTCATCATATTGAGGGACAAGAAAGTCCGAGGGCTTAAGAGTAATTCCAAGATCAGACCAAAGCTGCCTAATTTTGCTGAGACACCATAGGGCTTCTTTTGAAAGCGGTACTCGAAAAGGTGGAAGGCTGAAGCCATTGATTTGAGACACCTTCATGTAGGTAGCAGGAATAGACAGAACAGCCGAATTGAAGTCCACATCCTCCCAGTGACAAAACTTTGTGGCGTCATCACCAATCGGAGTCGTGTCGGGACTGAAAATGGGGCCAGCTCTTTGAGCAGTCAAAGTGACCAAGGCCAGTGAGAGCCCAATGAGGTTGTCTCGAAAAGTTTCTCTTGGTTTTAAGGCATATGCAATAAACCGAGGGATGTCGGCGATCGCTACGCGAGGGTAATTTCGGGAAGCCTGAGTGGTTTTAGGCAGCATTCCATTTATGACGCGCCAATTGATGTTCAGACGATCCGGATCAATCAGGGATTGTTGAACGAGCCACTGGATGAAAATGGAAAGTACGCTCTTGAGCTTGCTCCGAGATGTGTCGCTCTCAACAGATGCAAGGATCTTGATGATGTGAGAGTTTCCGAGTTCTGCAACAGGTAGATTGTCGATGACGGGTTTGGCGAAGCGATTGTAGAGCTCTTCCATACGTGCAACCGATTTTGTCGGTAGCTTGTTGTTTCCCTTTATCCGCAACTGCTCCAGACGGAAGCGAAAGTATTGAACTTTGACATCCTGGAAACGAGACGATGTCGGCAGTGCGACATTTTTTTGAGTGTTTGTGCGTGGTCTAGGTTTGGGGCGGTGACGTGGGGCAGGGGTAATTCCGTCTGTGATGGCAAAACGTTTTCGCTGGAAAACTGCTTTGGCTTCTTTTAGCGAGACTTGAGGGTAGGTGCCAAGAGTGCCATGGTAGCGACGACCGGCATGTTTGAAGTGGAAACTCCAACGAGCTCCTTCCTTGATGATTGATAAACCAGAAACGCCCCAGATGGGACGACTCTTCAGAGTGTTGTCTGAAGAGCGGATGAACGCGGCTAATTCCTGGGCGGAGGTGATGTAGGGGTTGGACATGAAGCCCCCGTTTTTTTGTGTACCTTTTGGGGTTGAGTTTTGTGATCTTTCATCCCAAATTGTGCCCAACGAGGTGTTTTTTGTGTACCTTTTGACGGGTTTTTATTTCCGCCAATATCCTCCGTCATCCTCTTGTAGTTCGTTGATTTTAAAGGAAATTAATTTGTAACAGATAGCAAAAAACCTCCAGTTTCTCAACTGAAGGTCTTGCGAATTGGTGCCCAAGACTGGACTCGAACCAGCATGCCTCTCGGCGCTGCGACCTGAACACAGTGCGTCTACCAATTTCGCCACTTGGGCACAAATTTTCTGAGACGCGAATTATTACCAAACAGAATAAAAATGTCAAACGATTTTCGAAAAAAATTTCTGCGAGTGATTTTTAGGAGAAATTGCTTGCTCAAAAGACTTGCCGACAGGCTCTGCGCCGCAACTGATCGGTCCGTTCAAATCGTCGGCATCGTCTTGTCAGAGTTCCGTCATTTTTCCTCAGGTATGATGCGCTTGATTCGAGGCCGACGAGAAGGATGTTGCCGATGCGTCTGCCGTTTTGTAGCCAATTGATGCTCCGAGAGCACATAGAGAATTCGAAATGCAAAAGAAAGTTCACGAGAAACCCAGTCGATCCAAGGCATCTCCCGAAAAGAAGAAGCAGAACACCTCCAATTACGCCGACAGGGCATTTGTCCTTGCCCAAGGGGATTCTTTTTCCAAAACCGTCTTCACTAAGTGCTATCACGAAACGTTCGGTGTGACGCTTGCTGCGGCAAAGGAGGCTTTTGAAAGGCTTTTGGCAAGCGAAATCATTGCGCCGGCTCAGCAAGCCCGTCATTACACGCGTGGTCCCGGTATTTCAAAGCAAGAAGATCTTGTGCGTCTGGTCGGCAATCGAACCGGCGAATTCAAGATCCGCAGTCTTAAGAATCCCGACAAGATTGTCGAAGGCGTTAAAAGTTCCAATCCGCACCACGGTTTGTTGCCGGGGGATGTTGTTTACGGTGCTTATGTCAACGACGACTACGGGTTTGCAGCGCGCATTCTGGTTAGCCGTGCATTGCGTGAACCCGTTTGCACCATTAACTATGCAAAGTCGGCCGGCGTGGAAGGCTGCGGCTCTTCGTTTGCCAATCGTTTGGATAAGAACGCTGTCAAGAAACTTCAGCAGCAATTCTTCACGATGAAGATTGACGAGTCCTGCTGCAAGCCGTTTTCCGCCATTGTGCCGTTGACCGGTACGGTCGGACGCGTGATCGGCCCCATCGACTCCACGCAAAGCGAAATCGACATGACGCTTGCTCGCCTCGGTATCCCGAGCGAATTTTCCGAGGAGGCCCAGGCGCAGGCTCAGGCGCTGCCCGATGCGGTCGAAAGCGACAAGGAAATCGAGGAGAGAGTTGATCTTCGAGATGTTGGTCTCGTGACGATCGACGGCGAAGATGCCCGCGACTTTGACGATGCGGTATGGTGTGCTCCGCTCAATGACGGCGAAGGCGGTTGGCGCCTTTTGGTCGCCATTGCCGACGTAAGTCATTACGTCACGCCCGAAAGTCCGCTTGACGCCGATGCACAGCAGCGTTGCACGAGCGTGTACTTCCCGACGCGCGTGGTGCCGATGTTGCCCGAGAAGCTCAGTAACGGCCTGTGTTCGCTCAATCCGGGAGTAGATCGCTGTTCGCTTGTCTGCGACATGATCGTTTCGGAGAAGGGCGAGGTGACGGCTTATCAGTTCTATCCGGCACTGATTCGGTCCAAGGCGCGTCTTACCTATACGAGTGTCTGGAACGCGCTCAACGGCGACGTGCAGGACTTTTTGGTGCGCGGAGGCAACCTCACCGACATCAACAATCTCTACGCACTCTTTAAGGCGTTGCTTCAGGCCCGAGGTCGCCGCGGAGCTGCGGACTTTACGTCGGCCGAAACCGAAATCGTAACGGATCCGCAGACGCAGAAGATCGTGGCCATCCGCAAACGCGACCACAACGATGCGCATCGTCTGATTGAGGAGTGCATGCTTGCGGCCAATGTGTGCGCCGCAGACTTCATCGGTCAGAACAAGGCCAAGAGCCTGTATCGCGTGCACGATGCGCCGCCGGCAGATCGGCTCGCCAATCTGCGTACGACGCTCGGCGCCTTCGGTCTCAAACTCTCGGGCGGAGGAAAACCCACTCCTGCGGATTACGCCAAGGTGGCGCATGAAGCCGAAACGCTGCCGGCAGCCGAAGTCATCAATACGCTTTTGCTTCGCAGCATGCAGCGCGCTGTATACAGCCCCGACAAGAAGCCGCACTACGGCCTCAATTACGACGCCTATACGCACTTCACTTCGCCGATTCGCCGTTATCCGGACCTGCTGGTGCACCGCACCATCCGTGCTATTTTGAAGGGCGAGCGCTACGAACCGGTGTTGGCGCAGGCGCCGCAGGAGCTGATGCAGGCACGCATGTCGGAGCTAGCGGCTGCTCAGGGCGAAAAAACAGCCAAGAAGAGCAAGGTTGACATGACATGGGAAGTGCTCGGTTTGTTGACGTCGGCGGCAGAACGGCGCGCCGACGACGCTTCTCGTGACGTCGTCGCCTGGATGAAGGCCGACTATATTTCCGGGTACCGCCGCAAGTGCTTTGAGGGTGTCATTACGGGCGCCAATCCTGCAGGCGTTTACGTTACGCTTACCGGCGTGTTCGTCGAAGGGTTCGTGCATGTCAGTCGTCTCAACAGCTGGGAGTATTTTTACTACGACGACAAGAAGATGCTTTTTGAAGCTGAATTCGGCTCCGAGCGCTATATGATCGGCGACAAAGTGACGGTGCGCGTGTTTGCCGCGAGCACGGAAACGCGCCGCATTGACTTTGAAATGGTGCAAAATCACACGGATAAACAACGCACCCGCAGCAATAAGAACAAAAAAACGAAGAGAAGATTCTAAAAATGCCCAAACAAGTCGTATTGGCAGGCTTTCACGCCGTAAATGCCAGAGCAAAACTCAATCCCGGCTCCATCCGCGTCGTCTACGTCGAAGCTTCGCGCCGCGACAAGCGCATGCAGCAATGCAAGGATCGTCTTGCGGCTGCCGGCGTCAAGGTCATGCAGGCCGACGCCAAGCGTCTGGAGGGTATGGCACCGGGCATTCCGCATCAGGGCATCGTGGCGCTTGCCGACGAGCTCAAACAGACGCTCGATTTCGACACGCTGCTTGACAGCATCACGCCGGACACGCTGCTGCTTGTTCTCGACGGCGTGACCGATCCGCGCAACTTCGGCGCCTGCCTGCGCGTGGCCGATGCCGCAGGTGTTCAGGCAGTGATTGCGCCGCGCGATCGTTCCGCTAGCTTTTCGCCTGCAGCCGCAAAGGCCGCAGCGGGAGCATGGGAAAGCGTCCCCGTTGTGACGGTCACCAATCTTGCCGCGAGCATCACCGAGCTTCGTGACGCCGGGGTTATGGTGGTCGGCACGGCCGGCGAAGCGCAAAAGACGATCTATGAATTTGATCAGAAGCGTGCTTTTGCCTGGGTGTTGGGCGCAGAAGGAGAGGGACTTCGTCAGCTCACGCGCAAGCGCTGCGACGAACTGGCCAAGATCCCCATGTTCGGGGCAGTCGACAGCCTCAACGTTTCGGTAGCCACCGGCGTTTGTCTCTTTGAGACTGTCCGTCAGCGTCAAAGCTGATTAACCGATTTTTAGCAACGGTTAAACAGATGGCAGCGCTCTGGAGAATCCGGAGGCTGCCTTTTTTGCGAAAGTGGTGTGATGCTTATTTGGCGGGCATTTCGGCGACGGCTTCGATTTCGACGAGACAGCCGAAGTGCAGCGTTGTGGTTGAGACAATGACGCGACCGGGCTTGTGCTCGCCGAAGAATGCGGCGTATTCCTCGTTGATCGGTCCCCAGTAGTTGACGTCCGGCGTGTAGATGCGGCAGAAGACGACGTCGTTGGTGGTAACGCCTGCGGCATCAAGCACGCGCTTGACGTTGTTCAAAGCCAGACGGGTGTGCTCGCGGATGTCGCCCTTGCAGACTTGACGTGTATCCGGATCAATCGAGAGTTGGCCGGAAACGTAGAGCGTGCCGTTGGAGATGACGCCGGCGCTGTAGTGACCTTTGTTTTCGCCTTTGAAGTCGGGAGTGACGATCTGCATGGGAAAAGTTCCTTTGGTTGGGATTTCTACAAGATAAGTCTGAGCGCGGCAAAAGTCGCGAACTAGTCAGCGGATTTTAAGCTCACGAACGACAAGTTCCAGCAATCGGATCGAAGAGAGTCCTAGCCCGAGAGAAGAATCGAGCCGAGAGAACCGAAAAACTCGGCTTTCACTCTTGGAAAAGATAGCCTCAAACCTTACAATTACGGCACCTTACGACTTCGGCTGCACGATGCTGCAGATACCGAAGGTTTTTGCGTTTTCAGAAGCCCTGCAATGACCCCTCGACTTCGGCTCAATCACATCACAAAAGCATATCCGGGCATCGTCGCCAACGACGACATCTGTCTGGAAGTGTGTCCCGGGGAAGTGCTTGCTATTCTTGGCGAAAACGGCGCCGGCAAGTCCACCCTCATGAAAATCATCTTCGGTTCGGTCACGCCGGACAAGGGTTTCATCGAGTTTGACGGAAGTCCTGCGCAGATCAGCAGCCCTTCGGAAGCCAACCGTTTGGGCATTGCCATGGTGCATCAGCACTTTGCCGTGTTCGAAACGCTTACGGTGGCTCAAAACGTCATTCTCGGCATCGCCGAAAAGATTTCCGTGGAGGAGTGTGCCAAGCGCATCAATGCGTTAGGTGAGCGCTACGGCATTGCGGTCGATCCGTTTGCCATTGTTGCCGACCTCTCCATGGGCGAGCGCCAACGCGTGGAAATCATCCGCGCCCTGATGAGCAATCCCAAGCTTCTGATCCTGGATGAGCCCACCTCGGTGCTGACGCCTCAGGCTGTACGCAAGCTTTTTGAAACGCTCAAGAAGCTCGCCTCCGAAGGCGTTTCGATTCTTTTTATTTCTCACAAGCTCGACGAAATTCGCGAACTAGCCGATCGCTGCACGATTCTTCGCGCCGGCCGCGTGATCGAAACGGTCAATCCGAAGGAAAAAACCGAAGAGGAACTCGCGCGCCTGATGATCGGCAAGGAACCGCCCAAGCTTCTGACTTCGGAAGGCACGCCCGGCGAAGTGGCGCTCGAATTCAAGGGCGTGAGTCTCGACGGCGGCCATCACGTCACGGGGCTTACGGACATCAAGCTCACGGTGCGTGCGGGTGAAATCGTCGGCATCGCCGGCATTTCCGGCAACGGCCAGTCGCGATTGCTCGGCGTTTGCATGGGTGAACTCAAGCAGACGAAGGGTTCCGTGAAGCTTTTCGGCGAAGTGGTTGACGATCTCGATCCGGCCGAGCGTCGCGCCAAGGGCTTGCGCTACGTGCCCGAGCAGCGTCTTGGTCACGGGTCGGTGCCGGAGTTTTCGCTCATCAACAACACGCTTTTGACGGGTGATGATTTTCACAGTCACGGCTTTATCAAGCAGGAAGAGGCCGAAACGTTTACCGATCTCGTCATCGAGCGCTTCCATGTGAAACCCGAAGCTCCGAAGGCGGCGGCAAGAAGCTTCTCGGGCGGCAATCTGCAGAAGTTCATTGTCGGCCGCGAGATCCTGAGTTCTCCGGGCGTACTCATCATCGACCAGCCCACCTGGGGCGTGGACGTGGGGGCCGCCACGGTGATTCACAATTCTCTGATGCGCCTTCGCAGCGAGGGTGCCGGCATTCTGGTCGTGAGCGAAGAAATCGATGAGCTCTTTGCCATCTGCGACCGCATTGCCGTGATGTATCGCGGCTGTATATCGCCGGCCATTCCCGTCAGTTCGATTACGACCGAAGAGCTCGGCCGCTGGATGGCCGGTCTGTGGGTGGGCAGCCCCTTCCGTCACGCTCAGTCCGCCGACAAGGAGGCCGAATAAAATGCAATTTCCTGTGCGTTTGGTTGCCCGCAGAACCCCGGGCTGCATGATGTGGCTTTCTCCGGTTCTGGCTCTTGGCCTGACTGTGTTATTCGGTGCGATTCTGTTTGCGATGCTGGGTAAGGACCCACTCAATGCGCTCTATGTGTTCTTGATCGCCCCGCTTGAAACCCTGCGCGGTTGGGCCGAAGTCGGCGTGAAGATGACGCCGCTGCTGCTCTGCGCCGCCGGTCTCGTGGTCTGCTTTCGAGCAAGCATCTGGAATATCGGTGCCGAAGGCCAGTTCCTTGCGGGCGCCATCACCGGCGGCTGGGCAGCTTTGGCCTGCCCCGACGGCATCGGCCATTGGTATCTGGTGATCGTTCTGCTGGCCGGTATTGCGGGCGGCGCCTTCTGGGGCGGCATCACGGCGTTACTGAAAGACAAATTCAACGCCAACGAAATTCTCGTATCCCTGATGTTGGTATACGTGGCGCAGTTCGGGCTTGCCTACTGTGTCCAGGGGCCGTTGCAGGATCCCGACGGTCTGGGCTTTCCGCAGTCCGCGCTTTTTGCTTCCGCGGCTAGCATGCCGGTGATTCTCGGCGGCACACGTCTGCATCTGGGTTTTGTTCTGGCCGTAGTGGCCGCGCTTGTCATCCAGGTGATGATGGTGCGTATGTTCATCGGCTTTCAGCTCAAGGTTTCCGGCATGGCGCCCTTGGCAGCCAAGTACGCAGGTTTCCGTCCGAAGCGTCTGCTTTGGGGCTCGATGCTCATTTCCGGCGGTCTGGCCGGTTTGGCCGGCATTGCCGAAGTTGCGGGTCCCGTCGGACAGCTCACGCTTAACATCAGTCCGGGCTACGGATTTGCGGCCATTATCGTGGCTTTCGTGGGTCGCCTGTCGCCCGCGGGTTGCATCCCTGCGGCCTTCGTGATGGCGCTCTTTTATCTGGGCGGCGAACTCGGCCAGTCCCGTCTGGGATTGCCGAGCTCAATTACGGGTGTCTATCAGGGCATGCTTCTCTTTTTCCTTTTGATCTGCGATTCGCTCATCTACTTTAAGCCTGTCTGGCAGGGCTTTACCGAACGCAAGCTGAGCAAGGAGGCTTAATCATGGATGCTGGTGTGATTGCTTCTGTCATTGCTGCGACGTTGAATGCGGGTACGCCCCTGCTGATTGCCGCCATCGGCATTCTCATTCACGAAAAAAGCGGCGTTCTCAACCTGGGTGTCGAAGGCATGATGCTCATGGGCGCGGTGACCGGTTTCGGCGTAACCTACGCCACGGGCAGCTTCGCGCTCGGTTTCCTGGCCGGTGCCCTGGCAGGCCTCGTGATGGCCGCGCTCTTTGGCTTTTTCACGCTTGGACTCTACGCCAATCAGTACGCAGCCGGTTTGGCGCTCTCGCTTTTCGGCGCCGGTCTTTCGGCTTTCGTGGGCCAGCCTCTGCAGGGCATGGCGTTGCCGAGCCGCGCACCCACGGGCATTCCCGGTCTTGAATCGATTCCGTTTCTGGGCGATGCATTCTTTTCGTCGCACTGCCTGGTGTATCTCTCCCTGATCGGCCTGGCCGCCGTGGGTTGGTTCCTCTACAAGTCGCGCTCCGGCCTGATGCTGCGTGCGGTGGGAGAATCGCCGAGCTCGGCTTATGCTCTGGGCTACAACGTGCGCGTCATCCGTTTCTGGGCAGTGCTCTTCGGCGGCTTCATGTCGGGTCTGGCCGGTGCCTATCTGTCGCTTGTCTATACGCCACTGTGGGCTGAAGGCATGACGGCGGGCCGCGGTTGGATTGCGCTTGCGCTTGTCACCTTCGCCACCTGGCGCCCGCTTCGCGTGGTGCTCGGCGCCTACCTTTTCGGCGGCGTGACAATGCTGCAGTTCAATATGCAGGCGATGGGCATTGAGATTCCCTCGCAGATCATGTCGATGACGCCGTATCTAGCGACTATTCTCGTGCTGATCCTCATCAGCCGCAACCCGAAGTGGATTGCGCTCAACGTGCCGGCAAGCCTTGGCAAGACGTTTCATCCGAGAAACTGATTTTTTTGATTGAGCCGCCGATCATGGTCCCGAAAAGGCGAGCAACCGGGGCCGGCGGCGGTTTTTTGCGTCTGAAAAGTTGCTCGTGCTTCCACAAAAATAAACAACTATGGCTTTCCAGAAAATTGCCCTGACGATGGCCGCCGCCTCCTGCCTGTTGCTGGCCGGATGCGGAGAAGACACCACCACCGACAAGAAGGCCGAAAAGGCCGTTGCCTCCACCGAACCGCTCAAGGCCGCCTGGGTCTATCCGAGCCCGCGCGCCGATGAAGGTTGGTCCAAGCAGCACGAAGAAGCCCGTATGCTCATTGAGCAGAAGTACGGTGACAAGATCAGGACTCAAGTGGTCGACAACGTCACCAATACGGTGGACGCCGAGCGAGTCATTCGTGATCTGGCAGCTCAAGGCAACAAGATCATCTTTGCCACGAGCTTCACGTACATGAATCCGGCACTCAAGGTAGCCAAGGAGTTTCCGGACGTAAAGTTTGAAAACTGCACCGGATACAAGACCGCTGCCAACTACAGCAACTACAACGCACGCTTTTATCAGGCCCGTTATCTCGCGGGCAAACTCGCCGCTTCCATGAGCAAAACCGCTCATTTGGGTTACGTGGCCGCCATGCCGATTCCCGAGGTGCTTCAGGGAATCAACGCTTACACGTTGGGTGCCCAGAGCGTTAATCCTGACGTGAAGGTGTCCGTCGTGTGGACCAACACCTGGTATGACCCGGGTAAGGAAGTGGACGCCACGAACACGTTGATCGGTCAGGGCTGCGACATTCTCACGCACCACACCGATTCGACGGCTGTTCCCGCAACGGCTGAAAGCCGGGGCGTGAAGGTGATCAGCTATCACTCGGCCATGACGAAGACGGCTCCCAAGCAGCTGATCGGTGCCGTGACGCACCACTGGGATGAGTATTACGCTCACCGAATCCAGGCGCTTTACGACGGCAAATGGAAGGTTGAGCCTGTTTGGGGCGGCGCCGAAATGCACATGGTGCGTCTATCGGCCATTACGCCTGATGCGCCTAAGTCAGTGGTTGAAGACATCAACGCCGTTTACTCCAAGATGGAAAAGAAAGAATTCAACGTCTTCTCCGGCCCGATTGTCGACAACGAAGGAAAGGTGCAGATTCCTGAAGGAAAGGTTGCCGACGACAAGATGCTCAACACAATGAACTACTTCGTCAAGGGCGTGATCGGCAAGGTGCCCACCGGCAAGTAACAAAATCAACGTTGCCGGAAGACGGGTGCAAAGGCAAGACTCAAGCGTTTTGCCGGCGCGCCCGTTTGGTCTTTTTCAGCATCGAGTCGATAACTGATAAAATCACGCCAACTTTCCCCATCCCCATATTTTCCTTTCTTTTCAAAGAGGCATCCCTGATGGCATTCCAGAAAATTGCCCTGACTCTTGCTGCCGCTTCCTGCCTGGTGCTGGCCGGCTGCGGCGACGATTCGTCCAAACCTGCTCCGAAGAAGGCAGAGGCTCCTGCCGCCACCGCTTCTTCCGGTCCTTTGAAGGCCGCCTGGATCTATCCGAGCCCGAGCGCCGACGAAGGTTGGTCCAAGCAGCACGATGAATCGCGTCAGCTGATCCAGAAGCAGTTCGGCGACAAGATCAAGACGCAGTTTGTGGAAAACGTCACGACGATGGCCGACGCCGAACGCGTGATTCGCGATCTCGCTTCGCAAGGCAATAAGATCATCTTTGCGACGAGCTTCGAATTCATGAACCCGGCTCTGAAGGTGGCCAAGGAATTTCCCGATGTGAAGTTCGAACACTGCACGGGTTATAAGACGGCCGACAATTTCAGCTACTACAACGCTCGCTTTTATCAGGCTCGTTATCTCGCAGGCAAGCTTGCCGCTTCGATGAGCAAGGATGGCCACTTGGGTTACGTTGCCGCTGTGCCGATTCCCGAAGTGCTCCAGGGCATCAACGCCTACACGCTTGGCGCGCAGACCATCAATCCCAACGTGAAGGTTGACGTGGTCTGGACCAACACCTGGTATGACCCGGGCAAGGAAGCCGATGCGACCAATACGCTTATCGGCCAGGGCTGCGACATCATCACGCACCACACCAACTCTCAGGCTGTGGCCTCTACGGCCGAAAGCAAGGGTGTGAAAGTGATCAGCTACAACTCCCCGATGGTTAAGGCCGCTCCCACGCAGCTGATCGGTGCCGTGACGCACCACTGGGACGAGTTCTACGCCAAGCGTATCCAGGCAGTGATGGACGGCAAGTGGAAGGTTGAGCCGATTTGGGGCGGCGCCGAAATGCATATGGTGCGTCTGTCCAATATCTCCAAGGATGCTTCCAAGAAGGTGGTTGACGACATCAACGCCACCTACGCCAAGATGGAAAAGCAGGAATTCGATGTCTTCACCGGTCCGATCGTGGACAATGAAGGCAAGGTTCAGATCCCTGAAGGCAAGCGTGCCGACGACAAGATGCTGACCACGATGAACTACTTCGTCAAGGGCGTGACCGGCAAAGTCCCGAGCAACAAGTAATCGGATGCTTCCTACTGCAGTCGCCTTTTGCGGGCGACTGCGCAAAAAAGAGCCCGCTTATGCGGGCCTCTTTGCAACCGGGCGGCGTATTTTCAGGCTTCGGCAGCAGCGAGCGCCTTGTTGAGGCTGTCCAAAACGAGCGTGCGGTGACGCTCTTCGTGAAGCGTACCCACGTAGGCGCGGATGAGTTCAGCCGTCTGCCAGCGTTTGGTCGGAGAAAGACCGATCATTGCCTTGAGCGCGGAGGTAAAAAGCGGATCGTGGCAGTCGGCTCCGTGAGGCAAAACGGCCGTCGTGGTGATGCGGCGCGCTTCCTCTTCAATCGCAAAAAGCATCGGAAAAAGAACGCCCACGGGCAGGCGCTGTGCGGCCTGTGCGGAAAATTCCGCGAGTTTCTTCAAGTAATGATCGATGTTTGTGGGAAGAAAGAAGGCAAGCGTGGGCTTGGCAGCATCTTCCCGCAGACGGTCAGACAGCTCTCTGAGAATTGACAGCATCGTTCGCGCAAAGCTTTCGGCCACGGCGCGCGGCGGCGTTGTGGGGAGCGCCCGGATCAGAAGCTCTCCCTTTTGCGTGTCGCTCAAAAGACAGTCAAAGAGCATGTCCTGAGCTTCTTTGGTCGAAAGACTCTGCACGGCGTCGCGCAGAGCGTCGGCGTAGCCGTAGTGATCCATGGCTCGTGTTATGCCTTATGGTTGCCGCCGGACTTGTTGCGCGAAGCCGGACGGGAGGAAATTGTCGTCGAGACGCCCGTCTGAACGGCAACGGGTTTGGAGGCGTTCTTGCGGGGGCGCCCCGGCGAACGGTGCTCGACGGCGCTCGGCGCAATCTGAAGGCTGCTCACGAGGCGGCTGGCGAGATCGTCGACGGAAGAAGCCGACGCGGCGGATTTGAGTGCGGGCGATACCTTTGCCGGCGCAGCGGCCTTGGGCTTGGAGGTTGCAAGCTTGGCTTCCGTCTTGATGATCTTGACCGTCAGATTTTCTTGCGGCTTAATGGCCGTTTTGGTGATTTTGGCCGGTTTTGCCGGCTTTTCTGCCTTTTTCTCGACTTTAACGGACTTTTGGGGAACGGGTGTGCGGGACTTTTCAGCCGCGGTCGTCTCCGAGAATTCGAAACCTTGCTCTTCACACCAGCTCTTGAATGCCTTGCGATCGGAAACCACGGCGCAGGGCACGTCGCCGAGCATCGTCTGCGAGAAGCCGAAGGGCTTGAGCGAGGCGGGCGGCATATCCATCAGCACGGCCAGGGCGGCGCCCTCGGGGCTGTCCTTGAGCGCGCAGAAAAGGGAGTCGCTCTTTCGGATGTTGCGTTCCAAGAGTGTCTTGGCTGTGGCAGTGAGCGCCTTGAATTCGGTCTTGTCCATTCGCTCCACCCAGTCGGTGAGCGAAGACTTCTGCATCAGCGAGAGTGCACGGTGGCAGCGAAGCGCGTCGCGGCGCGTTTCGGCGTAGAGCTCAAAGACATCATTGGATTGTGCGGCGTCGAGATCGTCCTGAGAGGGAAGGCCGTCCTTGGTGAGTTCGAGCGCCTTGAGGCCCTGTGCGCTCAATTCGCGGACCTTATCATGCAGCGCTTCGTACTTGGCGATGTATTCGGGAATCATGCGCTGACGCGCGGCAAAGATGACCGTGTAGAGGTCGGACACTCGGGTCATGGCCTTGAGGAGCTTTTTGGGAGATTTCTTCCAGTCTTCGCCCAGCTCGGACTCAAGCACCTTCTTGAGGCTGCGGGGTTTGAAATCGGCTGCGCGCAACTGTCCGGCCGCATCCATGGAAAAGGAAATGGTTTTGGTGTCGTTCACGGTACTGCTTTCTGTGTGAATGGTCTTGTCTCATCGGCGACTACGGTTTAGCGCAGTCAATCGAGCCATTTTAGAACGGCGAGGCCTAGACGAAGGTTAGGAATTGCTCGAAAAAAGCCCGAGCGCCTCGAAATTTTCAGGTGCTCGGGTCTTGAATCGGAGCAATTTGGGCAAAAACGGTGCCGTTACGGTTCGTCGCCCGTTTTGATCGGACGGTTGTCGTCGCTTACCCATTCCGACCAGCTGCCGATGTAGACGCCCGCGGCCGGAATGCCCGCTTCCATCATGGCCAGATGATTGCAGCAGGCCGTCACGCCCGAGCCGCAGCTGTTGATGATGTCGGCGTGAGGAACACCGTTAAAGACCGTCTCAAATTCTCGACGAAGCGTTTCCGTGTCTTTAAAGCACTTGTTGGGAAGGAGGTTATCGCCGCTCGGACGGTTGAGGCTGCCCGGAATGTGTCCCGCTTTCGGATCGTGGTTTTCGACTTCGCCCGTATAGCGGTTGTGAGCGCGCGCGTCGACGAGCGTGTAGTCGCGAAGCTCCAGATTGCGTTCCACGAAGTCGTCGTCAAAGACGCGCTCCAGCGGCATGGTGGCGCGATAGGTGCCGGCTTCCCATTCGGGTTCTTCGACCTGAAGAGCAAGACCTGCTGCCTTCCAGGCGCAAAGCCCGCCGTTTAGGACGCGTACGTTGGCAAAACCGACCCAGCGCAGCGTAAACCAGAGACGGGCGGCAAAGTTGCTTTCTCCGTCGTCGTAGACGACGACGGTTGAATCCGGATTGAGTCCGAGGCGACGCATATTGACGCAAAAGCGTCCGGAATCCGGCAGCGGCGTGCGGCCATTGCTGCCCGAGCAGACTCCGGCGACGTCGGTCTTGAGATCGGCAAAGCGAGCTCCCGGAATGTGACCTTCGGCATAGGCGGCCCGTCCGTAAGCCGCATCGGTCAGGCTGTAGCGGACATCAAGCAGCACGAGCTTGGGATCGGACAAAAGAGCGTTGAGTTCGGTAACGGAGATGAGCTGAGAGCCGGACATGCTGTTTTCCTAAAGACGGTTCGATGGAATTAGGATGGGTCTTTCTTTTTACGGGCTGATGCGCGCTTGGTGATGACACTCGCGCAAACACCGGCAAAAATAATGATAGCGATCCCAAGCAAGCTCTGCAGTTCGATGGGATCGCCGAAAATCACGACGCCCATAATGACTGCAAAGACGATGGCAGAGAACGACAGAATGGAACTGAGAAGCAGATTGCCCGATCCGTAGCTCTTGGTGAGCGCAATCTGAGCGAGCGTAGCGGAACTTCCCGCTGCAATGATGCACAGTACGCTCTTGGTGGTGTACACGTCGGGCTGATCGAAGATCGGATGCGTGATGGCGCCGAAGACGATATTGAACAGCGTGAAGTAAAACACCACGCGCCAGTCGGGTTCGTTCAGACGCGTGAGTTCCCGAATCTGCATGTAAGCAACGGCAGACAGCAATCCTGAGGCCAGACCGATGAGAGCCGGAAACATATCACCCGCATGAAACTCCGGCTGCAGTACTTCCACAACGCCCGCAAAACCCACGACCGTAGCGACAACGAGTTGCCACTGCACGGGCCTCTTGTACCAAAGTGCGGCTCCCACGACGAAGGCCGCCATGAAAAGAGGCGAGGTGTAGTTGAGCGTCATGCCTGTTGAAAGCGGAAGATTGGCGACAGCATATAGCCACATGCCCAGAGCCACGGTACCTATGCCGCTACGTTTGACGTGAGAGCCGAAGCACCGTGTCTTCAGAGACCGGCCGGTTGCCATGGCCCAGACGAAAATCGCGACGCAGCCGAAGACGCCGCGCCAGAGAATCATCGAAAAGGATCCGATTTCCGGTGCGGCCATCTTGACGCTTGCCGCCATGACTGCAAAAAGAAAGGACGCCACCAGCATCCAGAAGGAAGACATCGTTTAGCTGTGCATTTTGTTGAACGAGATGACACTATAGTCAAAATCGGTTGCACCAAATCACGCATCGACGACTTTTGGAGTTTGCGATTTTCTCCCAGGCTGCCCGCGGTATGATGATCGTCACGACTTTTTTTCAACATCTTTTGGAAGACTCGACAGATGCTCAAAATCGGCTTTTTAGGCGGCGGCAACATGGCGCGCGCCATTGTGGCGGGCTTGGTTTCAAGCGGCGCGGATCCGAAGCTTGTGACGGTGATGGATCGTCATCCCGAAAAATTGGCCGCGTTGCGCGAGCAGTTCGGCATCACGACGCAAGAGAAACCCGGCGACTGGATCACGGCGCTTGACGTTGTGGTTTTGGCCGTCAAGCCGCAGGGACTCAAGGAATGTTGTGAGCAAGTGGCTTCGTTGGTGTCGCCCGAGACGACGATGCTTTCAATCGCGGCGGCCGTTCGCGCCGACGTGATTGCCGAGTGGCTCGGTACCTGCCGTGTGGTGCGCTGCATCCCCAACACGCCTTCGATGGTGGGAAAGGGCTTCTCCGGACTCTATGCCGGTCCTCGGACAACCGAAGACGACCGCACACGTTCTCAATATGTTATGCAGACGGTTGGCGATTTGGAATGGGTCGAAAGCGAGGACGATTTGCACCTGGTGACCGCCGGCCCCGGCTCGGGACCCGCCTACGTGTTTCTCTTCATGGAAGCACTTGCCGACGCGCTTGTGCAGGAAGGTCTTACTCCTGAAAAGGCCAAGGAATTTGCGCTCAGCACGGTGGAAGGCGCGGCGGCCTTGGCTCGCACGAGCGGTGAGGCGTTTGACGTGCTTCGTCACAACGTCACGAGCAAGGGCGGCACGACGGCCAAGGCAATCGAAGCGTTTGAAGCGCACGATCTGCGCGGTACCGTCAAGGCGGCGGTGCAGGCCTGCAGAGCCCGCAGCAAAGAAATGAGCGAATTGTTTTCCTGATGTCTTCCTCTGATCAATCAGAGGCTTGACGGCCTGGACTGCAAATCAAAAGCAAGACGCCGACTCAACCGAGCCGGCGTCAAACGTTTGGTCGATCAGAAAGCGAGATCCAGAAGTCCTTTGGGTCTGTAGCCGAGCGTCTGCACGCACAGGGGCACTTGCGTTGCGGTAAGCTGAAGCGTGTCGTGCACCTTTTCCGAGTCGAAGGTAAGTCGCGCCAGACAATTGATGTTAAGCGCAGCGCAGGCCATGTAAACGGACATCACCTTGGCTCCCGTGTCCAGAAGCGGAGCGTGCGCCATCACTTCGTTGGAGAGTTTCGTGATGTTCTTGCGGTTGATGAACTGCACGATCTGCATGGCCAGATCCGTCATCAGCCCCTGCGTCTTGGCTTGGTCATAGACGTAGACCAGATGTACCGGCGCTTGCTTGACCATCGGTTGCAGCAGGCAGAAGTCCTTGCGGCAGTCCTTCTCATGCACAAACGACAAGACGCGGCGCTCCGGCACCCACAGCCACACGCCGTTGGCCTTGACGACGTAGGTGTCGATTTCCTTCCAATTGAGCGTCGTGGGTGTCGTGCGGTGGTTTGCGTTGTTTCCCTTGCCGTTTAAGCCGTCAGCCGCCCACAGGATGCGCACCAAATCTTCGTCGCAGATGGGTGCGTCGGAAAAATCGAGCGACGACCGTCGGCGCATCAGGACCTCTGTGAGCGACATCGACATATCGCCCGGCTCGGGTAGCTCCCGTTCGGGAGCCTTGGGTGCCTCAGCGGCTTTTTTGCCTTTGATGATGTCTTTGAGTTCATCAATGCGTTTCATCGTAGCTCCTTATCGTTGCTCCTTATTTTGGGAAGCCGACAGTGACGGCCATTTGAGGATCGTAGGAGGTGAGTCCCAGGGCTTGAAGCACGGTCTGCGGCTCAAACCAGGCGCGCGGTACGGCGGCAAGGCCCATGGCCGAACACGCCAGAAGCGCGTTTTGAACCATGACGCCAACATCGACCGACTGACAGATGGCGCCTGCACGACCGCCCGAGATGCGTTCGGTTTTTGCCTGATTGACCGCAAAGATCAGCGTGACGGGAGCCGAATACACGAAGTCTTGCCCCGCAGTGGTAGCCGAGCGGTGATCACCCTCGGCAAGAAGCTTGAGAGCATTGGTTTCGGCGCAATAGGACCACACCCCCTTTTGGTCGAAAACGAAACATTCGACTTCGCGGCTGTCGAGAGCCGAAGGCGCGGTGCGTCGGCCGTCGGCGCCGTTTTGTCCGGCGCAGGCCCACAGCAGCGTCGAAAGAAGCGGCAAATCAAGAGATTGATCTGAAAATTCACGGCGGCTGCGGCGGCGTCCCAACACCTGCGAAAAAGGCATTGTCATTTCCACCGGCGGCGGCAGCTCAATGGTCGTCTGCATATCTCAACTCCAAGGAATTTTTCGTACGAAAAAGCGGATCCGCAAAAAGAAAACTCGGTCGGCCTTCGCGCAGAAATGCCAACCGAGAATAATCCTTTTTTTCGAAATTGTGATGACGCCGGAAGACTTCTTTTAGCGAACGTCTTCAAAGAGCGAAGCGTACATGGGCCAATAGACCGAGTAGACGAGCGTGAGCATCATGAAGGCAAGCGGCATGACGACGAACGTCACAGCGGCGTCGGTCGAGCCGAACGCAGCAATCAGTGCCGAAGCAAGCAGCCCGAAGGCGACGATCATGGCGCCCACAAGCAGCACAAGCAAAATCACCGGGATGATGTTGCGCAGGCATCCGAAGAACGAATAAAACACGGCCTTGCCCCAGCTCATGCGTTTTTCCGAAGCCAGAAGCGGGGCAAACCACACGGCCATGAGACCGGGAATGTAGACGACAGTCACGGCGACGATGGCGTCCCAGGGAATGTTGGCTTGCACGCTTGCCCAGTCAAGCCGATCGTTGGCGTCAATCTTCCAGAGCGCGATGGAGTCGGCGGCCATCAGGCCGTAGAGCGCGTTGACGGTGATGAGAATGAAGCCGTAAACAAACCCGATGCGCATAAGGTTTTGACGCACGACGGGATCGGCAAAGACAGCCTTGAGTTCGGAAAGACGCGGATCGCCTCCCTGCAGCGCGGTGCGCGTGCTGCGGCCGATAAAGGCGGTGCCGAAGGGCATGAAGAGCGCCGCAAAGACGATGCCCGCATACGGAATGGCGCTCAGAAAGCCCATGATGAGCAGGTAGAGCATCGTGACGGCCAAAAGATTGAGGGGTTTGCGGCCGACGGCCGTTGCGGCGTCGCGAAACCAGTACCAGCCGCTTGCGGCGGGCAGACGGCGCGAAGTGTTGCTGTCAGTCATTGAAACAAAAGGTTGAATGAAACAAAGGAAAGAGCCGAGAGGACTCTTCCCGGAACGCAAAATTTTAGGCAACAAGCGCAATAGTTTCGCGCTTTCGATTCCTCAGAATCTTTTCAAAATATGTTGGATCGTGGGGCTTCAAAATGCTTGCCTCACGCGGCAGGTAGAAGTCGTACAGGCGAGAGAGCCAGAAACGGAGCGCGGAGGCTCTGAGCATGTCTGGCCACCAACGGTAATCGGTTTGCGTGAAAGGAAGCACGGCGTGATATGCCTTGAGAAAGGCTTCGGTCTTGTTCGGATCCAATCGCAGGTCAGGTGCATTGAAGTCCGTGCACCAGTCGTTGACGGTGACGGCAACATCGAACAAAAGAGCCGTGCAGCCCGCAAAGTAAAAGTCAAATACGCCGCTCACGCGTTCCTGCGCGGTGCCGTGCCCGACGATCATGGCGTTGTTGCGGAAAAGGTCGCAATGGCAGGCGGCTACGGGAAGCGTCTTGAAGTCGGGATCGGAGAAGACGGCAAGCTGATGCGAGACCTCTTCAGAGAGCATTTGACCCACATCGGGGGCAAGGTGGGGAAGCACGATCGGCGCCGTTGTCTTCCACCACTGCGGACCTCGCAGGTTTTCCTGAAAGAGCGTGAAGCTTTTTGCTGCCAGATGCATGCGGGCGAGTACTTCACCCATGCTGGCACATTCCTGCGGGGTGACGTTTTCGATGCTGCTTCCTTCCAGACGGTTGGCGATGGAAAAGGGCTTACCCTTGATGTGCGAAAAGAGGCGCCCGTTTTTCGTGCGCACCGGAGCGGCCACGGGGCAGCCCTGTCCGCGCAGGTGCGCGCACAGTTCCAGATAAAAGGGAAGCTGCTGTTCGGAGAGCCGTTCAAAGACGGTGAGCACCCAACGACCCTCAGTCGTGTCCAGAAAATAGTTGGTGTTCTCAATGCCGCTTGCAATCGGCTCAAGCGACAAAAGCTCCCCGATGTTGAAGTCGGGGAGCCGGGAGCGCACGTCCTGCGTCGACAGTGTCGTAAAGACGGCCATGATCCGAATTACCAGCTGAACTCGATGAACTTCGGCGTATCGAGCGTGGAGCGGGGATCGGCACCCGGACGGTTGTCAACGGGGCGGTCGCTGCGGTTTTTCATCGTGTAGGGGATTTCGGTCGAGCCCGGCGTCACGCGCACGTCGGTCACGCGGTTGTTCTGATCGTGTGTTTCCTCGATGATCGTGCCGTATTCCGAACGATATTTCGTCACCTTGCCGGTGTCCACACGCTTGCTGCGCTCTTCGCGGGCGCGCTGCATGTCGCGTTCGGACGGCTCCAGACGCGAGGCTTCGTATGTTTCGCGGGCGTCGCGGTTTGAGCGCTTGACGTTGGCGTTCAGATCGGGGGCAGGGGGAGCGTTGCGCTGCACTTCTTCGGAGGGCGGAACGTAGGCGGGCGGCGCATCGTTGACCTGTGCCCAAAGACCGGTGGCCATGCCGGCCAAAACCAGTGCGCTAAAGAGTTTACGCATTCAAAAATCCTCTCTTTCTTTATCAGTTTGCCGCGGAAAGAAATCCTCGGCGTGTGTCTCTATCTTAGCGGTTTTACGGGCCTAAAACGTGTTAGGAGCGCCTTAAAAATACGGAGTGGAGCGTTTCTGCGACACTGTTGCGGCCGCGGAATTCTTTAGAATCGAGTGACCGAAATTTTGAGACGATCGATTCATGCCCAAACTACTTCTTGTCGACGGTTCCAATTATCTTTTCCGAGCCTTTCACGCGCTGCCGCCTTTGACCACAAGCAAGGGCGAGCCGACGGGCGCCATCAAGGGCTTCAACGGAATGCTGCGCACGGTGCACGAGGCCGTGTCGCCCGATTGCGAAATCTGCGTTTTTGATGCCAAGGGGAAGAATTTCCGCCACGAGCTCTTTGAGCAGTACAAGGCCAACCGTCCGCCGATGCCTGAAGAATTGCGAAGCCAGATCGAGCCGATCTTTGAGCTGGTCAAGCTTCAGGGCTGGCCGTTGTTGCAGATCGAAGGTGTTGAAGCCGACGATGTGCTGGGTACGCTGGCCGTGCAGGCGGTAGCCGCCGGCTGGGACGTCGTGATCGCGACCGGTGACAAGGATTTGGCGCAGCTTGTGGGGGATCGCATTCAACTTATCAACACGATGTCCAAGATCGTGCTCGATCGCGAAGGCGTCTTTGAAAAGTACGGCGTGTATCCCGAGCGCGTCATCGACTATCTGGCACTCATGGGTGACAAGGTCGACAACGTGCCCGGCATCAACAAGTGCGGTCCGAAGACCGCAGCCAAATGGATTGCCGAATACGGCAGTCTCGACAATCTCGTGGCCAATGCCGACAGCGTCAAGGGCAAAATCGGCGAGTATCTGCGAGAGGGTATTCCGTTTCTGGATCTTGCAAAGAAGTTGGTCACGATCAGTACGCAGGCGCCCGTTACGTTCGACCCGGTCGCGTTTGCCAAAAAGGACCCGGACGCCCAGGCTCTCGCTCGGTTCTACGCTCGTTGGGAAATGAGCGGTTCTGCGGGGCGCCGTGCCGCGCGCACTCCCAAAACAGTCGTTCCGACGATGACGCCTGATCTTTTTGCCGCACCCTCGATTCCGACGGAAGGAGCCGGGGAGACGACGCCTGCGCCCGTTTCCGTTGTGGCAGATGATGTGCGCGTCGTACGTACGGCTGAAGAAATCGCCGTTTTGGCCGACGAACTCAATGCGGCTGCCGCCGATCGCTTCCCCGTGGCCGTCTGGGTGGCGGGCAACAGCGCCAGCCCCATGCACGATGCGGCGGTGGGTGTGGCATTTGCGATTAATCCGCTGCGCACGGCCTATGTCCCCTTGGCGCATCAGGAGGGACAGAACGCGGACGCAAAAGCCCTCTGCGAGCGTCTTGCGCCGTGGTTTGCGGGTACGACTGCCAAGGTCTTTTTTGATGCCAAGCGCTGCCAGCATCTGCTGGCCAACGCCGGACTTCCTGTGGCGGGCACCGTGCACGACGCCATGCTCATGAGCTATGTGCTCGAAGCGCATCTCAAGCACAACTTCGCCAAGATCGTCGCCCGCACGGCCGGACTCTCGGCCCAGGACGATGAGGCGCTTTACGGAAAGGGAGCAAGCAAGGTTGATGCAGCTGCCGTGCCGATGCAAGACACCGCGGCCTTCGGCGTACGTACCGCTGCGCTTTTGCGTACCGCCGCTTCGGTGATGTGGGTGAAACTTGCCGAAGACGAAGCGCTTTTATCGATTTATCGCGATATGGAACTTCCTGTGATGCAGGTGCTCACCGGGATGGAGCGTACGGGCGTATTGATTGATCGCGACAAACTTGCACAGCAAAGCAAGGAATTGTCCGAGCGCATCGATGAAGTCAAGGCAAAGATCGAGGAAATTGCGGGCGGCGCCTTTAATCCGGCCAGTCCCAAGCAGCTCGCACAGGTTCTCTTCGAAAAGCTTCAGCTGCCGGTGAAGAAAAAGACCGCTTCAGGGACGCCATCGACCGACGAAGAAGTCTTGAGTGAATTGGCGCTTGACTATCCGCTGCCGAAATTGATTTTGGAATTCCGAGCGCTGTCCAAGCTCAAGAGTACTTATACGGACAAGCTTCCGCAGATGGCCGACGCCGCAGATGGCCGCGTGCACACGACCTTCGGTCAGGCAACGGCCGTGACGGGGCGATTGGCAAGTTCCGAACCCAATTTGCAGAACATCCCGGTGCGCACCGCCGAAGGGCGCCGCGTGCGAGAAGCGTTCGTCGCCAAGCCCGGATGCAAGCTGATTTCGGCTGACTACTCGCAGATCGAACTGCGCATCATGGCGCACATCTCCCAGGACGAGGGCCTTTTGAAGGCTTTCCGCGAAGGCAAGGACATTCACCGCGCCACGGCTGCCGAAGTGTTCGGCACGCAGCCTGAAAACGTGACTCCAGAACAGCGTCGCATGGCCAAGGTGATCAACTTCGGTCTGATCTACGGCATGAGCGCTTTCGGTCTGGCACAAAACCTCGGCATCGAACGCCGGATGGCTTCGCACTACATCGAGGAATATTTCGCCCGCTACCCGGGGGTCGCACGTTACATGCAGCAGACACGCTCAGCCGCACACGCGCAGGGCTACGTGCAGACGGCTTTCGGTCGCCGCCTGTGGCTGCCCGATATTCTGAGTTCCCGCCCGGCCGTGCGTGCAGGGGCGGAACGCGCCGCCATCAATGCGCCGATGCAGGGTACGGCCGCCGACCTGATCAAGCGTGCGATGGTGTCGCTCGATCGCTGGCTTAAGGAACAGCATCTCAAGAGCCGGTTGATCCTTCAGGTGCACGACGAACTGATTCTCGAAGTACCCGAGGACGAGGTCGAACTGGTCAAGCAAAACGTTGCCGGCATCATGCAGTCGGCCGCTTCGCTTTCCGTGCCGCTGCTTGCAGAAGTGGGCGTGGCCGACAACTGGGAAGCGGCGCATTAACTGCTACTCGGAGGGCGTCCGCCGGCGAAGGCCTTCCAAAACCGCGAAGATCAGAATCGTGAAGATCGAGAGCACCAGGCAGAGAGCTGCGGCGGCATCGAAGTCTGCGCGCGAGACCGCGTTGAAGATCTCCAAGGACAGCGTGTTCGTTTTGCCCGAAAGGTTCCCGCCCACCATCATGGTGATGCCGACTTCGCCGCTTGCGCGCGAAACGCCCAACAAGAGTCCGGAAAGGATTTGGGGCGGCGTTCCAGCAGCTTTTCAATGCTGAGCAGCTCGACGAGCTCGTCGAAGGCAAGAAGCGGCTTTCGCTTGCCGAACAGAACCGGAAAACGGATGGTTTCTTCAACGGTGAGATTCGAGAAAAGTCGGTGGGTTTGAGTCAACTACCCCGCTCTAAAGAGCGAGGCTTGATAAAAGCCTTGGTTGACTAGCCTCAGACCGCCCAAAAGGCGGGCTACGTTGGTTGGGAATGTATAGGCACCGCGGGATGTCAATCCTAGTCCCGCGCTCTGCGGTTTGCGGTTAAAAGCTCTGAGAGGTAGGAGCGGTGCCGCGAACAGGTAAACCCCTTCCAACATTGGCGAAGGATTTCAACCGGTCGCAAGACCGAGGAGTCAAATCTTGAGAGTATTTGTTTTAAACAAACGAGGACAGCCCCTGATGCCGTGCTCACCGGCAAAAGCAAGGCTGCTTCTCAAAGAGAAGAAAGCAATCGTCAAAAGGCGCACGCCTTTTACGATTCAACTTACGATCGCAACGGGCGAAGCAAGGCAGCCTGTAACGCTTGGCGTGGATTCCGGCTACAAGCACATTGGTCTTTCGGCCACAACCGAAAAGGACGAACTCTACGCTTCGCAAGTCGAACTTCGACAAGACATCACGGATCTTTTGTCTGCCCGTCTTGCTTTGCGCCGCTCTCGCCGCAGCCGCAAGACGCGCTACCGTGCGCCTCGTTTCGACAACCGTGTAGCAAGCAAGCGCAAAGGCTGGCTTGCACCTTCGG